>JAAHTG010000189.1_pt1 | contig 59265 bp, 79 predicted proteins | sample 6116081 | NCBI WGS metagenome assembly JAAHTG01 (sample SAMN13939989, study PRJNA603662) | sponge metagenome | isolation source: marine sponge | host: Mycale hentscheli | place: New Zealand | collected 2005 | reverse complement strand
ATTAAGCGAGGTAATATAAAACTTGATAAGCCTTTGCTATCAGGAACGACCTATATGTTTGACTCAAGAGGAGATGTAGTAACAACTCTTCCATTTGAAGAAACATTCAAACAAAGAGAAGGTTCTAAAATTGATGCGGTAGCTATAACTGATTTAGCTTCTACTACTATAGATGATAAGGGAGAAAATGAAGCGGTTGCAGTTGTACAAACAATGGTCAATAGTATTCCAAATATGGAAGATGTTAAGGTAAGAGACTTTGCACCTTTGGCATCAGGAAGAGGAATTGTAGTTTCAATTAAAGGACAAGATGATTTATTTATAAATCTTGATGAACCTACAAAAGTTGCCGAGCAAGTTGAGGTTATTAGAGAGGCTTTAGTTAATTATTCATTAAACAATAATATCTTGATGGATGAAGAAGCTAAACAAAAATATGTTGAAGATTACGGACAAGTTAAAAAGAACTCAGGTTCCACTCAAAATGCAGCTAATAAACCTGCACCTCGTAAAAATTAATAGTTATGAACGAAGAGTACGTATTAGAGCTTTATGATTACATTAGCGGAGCTGACCAAACATTTCAGAATGATATTAGTCAAGACCAATTTGTCAGTGATATGGCAGATAAGCAATATGCTGCACAGATATATCAATACATTGGTGGTCTTGATGAGACATTTAAAAACGATGTAGATATAAAACAGTTCCTTATTGACATTGGTGTTAACCAAGTTGTTGAAGAGCCTCTTGACCCGGCAGTAAAAAAAAAAGACGGTTCGGAATCTCCTTCGGTTGTTGGTTCTTCGGACTTACCCGAGATTGACTCCGTTACACGTGCTGAATTTAGTAAGATAGTTCCTCTAATAACTACCGGATTCGACCCTGATAATTATCAGCCACAAGACACAAGAGACGATGGATATAAAGACCCTGTGCGAATGCTTGGTATGTATCCTGAAGGTGGTAGTGAAGCAGTAGATGAAGCATTTTTTAAACAAATGCAGGACATAGAATATACGGCATCAAAAATAAGGGAAGAAGAGCCTGAGCTATTAGCCACTCAAGCTACAGAAGCAGCGTCAAGAAAATCTAAAGGAGAAGAAGCTATTGCTCGTAATGAAGAAGCAAAAGCAGACAAGTTGTTTATAGAAGCACTCGATAAAACGGACAAAGCCTCTATTGATTTAGAAGAAGATGAGGCAGTATCCTATTTCAATAATTTATATGGTAAGTTTGGTTTATCCTTCCGTCCAATTGGTATGGGAGATGCTATGGAAGGGTCAGTAAAACTTCCTAATGGTGATGTAAAAAAAATAGAAATAGATTTACAACCCTTCTTTGATTCTTCAAAATCTGAAGAGTCTGAAAAGCTAAAAAGTTTTGCCAAAAAATACGCATTATCTCCTGATGAAAATAGAGTAGCAGTAGAGACTGATTTTATGGAGGCTGCATTAAGAGCTAAGTACCTTAGAGAAACTCCTCGCATAAACAATGATGGTACCGAGTCTACTGTAAAATTTGAGTCCGGTATAGTTGATGGTAAATACGTGGTTTATCCTACTATTTTTCCCCGTAATCCTGAAGTACAATCTACCGACCCAAGATATTGGACTGAGTTAACAGGTATGGATGCCTACACAGAAGCATTAAATCGTGATGAAGTTTTTATTTTTGAAACAGATGAAGAGGCTAAAGAATTTGCTGAAGGGAGTTGGAAGGATGTAAGAAATATAGACGCAGAAGGACAGAGATTTTTTAAAAAAAATGGGTATGATTATTTAAATATTAAAGCACAATTTAATGATTATGAAAATGCTCGTGATAGGTTTTATTTTTTAGATAGACAATTATCAGGGGGTGCAGTAAATTATGATGGACTTACTGAAGAAGACCAAGAAAAATATGGAGACTTTTATAATTCGGATGGGTTTTTAAGACAAGATGCCAAAGAACTTTTAAAAGCTGAAGAAGAAAAGTTTAACACTTTAAGAGATGTTTATACCGATAGTGATATACAGGAGGTTCAAGAAAACTTTGATGTATTTATAGATAAAGAATACCAAAAAATTACAAGAGAAGCAGTAACTGCTAATGCTACTGCTAAGTATATCAACAATGAATTAGAAACACAATCTTTAGCAGAGTTTGGTTTAACTTTAGAAGAGTTACCTGCCTATAGACCAACCGATGAGGATGGTGCACAAATGAAGGACGCTATATTAACATCTATGAGTGCTACCAAAGATGTACAAACAATGGCGGCAAACAAGTATGAAGTAGCACAAACGTATTTAAGCGGTAAGTTTGATGAAAATCTTAGAGGAGAACTTGTAGATAATTGGGCAGGTTATATGCAGCAAGTTGATGAGGGGTGGTATAGAGGTAAAGCCGGTAATGAAATATTAAAAATGGCTTTAGGTCTTGAGGGTGATGATGAAGAAAGCACGGCAGAACTTGCACAAAAAATTACAGATTATTTAGATGCAAGTAATTCCGGTGAAACAAGTAGAGCAATGGGACGGTGGCATAGAGCTAAAGGATTCCTTGAGGCTTGGGATGCTTTTTCAGACAACCCTATGGAGTTAACTATGAGTTTGGCTGCGAACAGTATAAATCAAATGCTGCCTTATGGTAGTAAAATTATTGCTATGTCCACTGCTTCAGGAACGGCAATAGGAGCAGGATTAGGAATGACCGGTTTTGTTACAGGTCCGGGTGGAGTATTAACAACAGGTGCAGGAGCTACAGGTGGATTTGCTTGGGGGTTGCGTTCCGGTTTTGTAGCTACCTCATATGCTTTAGAATACACTAATGCAATTTTAGAAGTAGCACGTAAAGAAGGTTACAATATTAATGACCCTCAAGAAATGCAACAAGCATTAGAAGACCCGGATGTATGGTCAAAAGGAAATGATAGAGGAATGAAGAGAGGGATACCTATTGCAATTGTAGACGCACTATCAATGGGTTTAGCAGGTAGGGTATTTAATGTAGGTAAAACTGCAAGTCGTGGTAGAAGGTTTTCGGCACAGGTAGGAGAGCGTATAGTAATGGACCCACTTTTTGAAGCCACAGGGGAATTTGCTGCACAGATTAATGTTGGTGATGAAATAGAAATGAAAGAGATAGTGGCGGAAGCGTTAGGTGGTATTGGAAACAATGCTCCTTTTGCAGCTTTAAATATGGCATTAGATTTACGTGGACAAAACAACACCACTATTGCTAATGATTTAACAACTATCAGAGGTCTTAATGCAGAGTTAAAAGGATTTATGAAACCATCGCCTACAAAAATTTCTGCGTGGGCAAATAATATGCATCGACTCAAACAAATAAGTACAGAAACAAATCAGCGTATTCAAGAAAATTTAGGACTCAGACAAGATGCACAAAATCTTTTGGATGCTACAGAAGGAAGAAGCTCAACGGATGTGTTAAATAGAACGATGGAGTTAATGTCAGCCAAGCAAGAGCTTGAAGCTACTTCAAATAGAAAGCAAGTATTCTCAGGTAAACTAAAACAAATAAACGCAGAACTTGCAGAGTTAGCAGAAACTAAAACTGTTAGACCATCTATTGAAACTGCAACTGATGCACAAATAGAAGCGGGTAACACATTTGAAAGTGGATTCCAAGTTCCTTTAGCAGGTATTGGTCTTGCTCAGGAACAACAATCAACTACCGATGTGAGAGAAAACGCAAGGTCTAAGTATACAATAAACGGCAAAACAATGAAGCGTTCAAAATTTTTGAATCGTATCAATGATATGTCTGACAAACAATTAAATGACGCTAACATAACGATAGACAATGATGAGACAGTAAGTAAATTAGTAATCGATAAATTTGGGAAAAATGCCATTTCAAAGCAAGAAACAGGAACAGTATCTGAAAATCAACAAACCGGAGATATACAATCGGTGGAAGAGACGGTACGGGAAGTTCAAGAACAAACCACAAAACCTGAGACCACTGAGGAGAGTCAGGTAAAAGATAAAAACTATGCAGAATCACCATTCTTATTAAAAACAAGACCTACCACTGTAGAGGAGAACCCTGAAACTTTAACAGGAATAAAACTTAAAGCTGCAGAAAGAACTATTGATAAAACAATAGAAAGAGGTATAAAAGATGGTTTAAATGCAGAGCAAATATTTCGTAAACTTTCACCACGATTTGGTCTTGATAGTATAGGGTTTAATGAACTAAAAAATTATATCGAAGGAAAAGTAAGTGGAGAAATAACCACAGATATTGCTACTTATAGACAAGGTAAACCAAAAGTTGCACAAGAAACTGTCACTGAAACTGTTACTGAAACTGAAACAGAAACAGAAACAGAAACAGAAACTATTGTAGTTCCTAAGTCTATTGTGAGACCCACTAAGGCAGATGTCACTGCGTTTGACAACAACACTATTGAAAGCACGAGGCTTGACAGAATACTTGCAGGTATTGCCGACAAACAAATTGCCGACAAAGCACTTACTAAATTTCAACAGAGAGTTGCTGAAGCTAATCAAGCACGTATTGATGAGATGGTGTCTTCAAAGACACTCACTGAAGAGGTGGTAGACTTAGAAGAAACTCTACAAACTACTACCGAAGAAGGAACAACTGAATCTAAAGTAGACTTTAAGGAAGAAGGTAAGTTTGTTCCTGACACTGATGAAGTATCGCAAGTTACCGCAGCTATTAATGAGCAGCAATCAGGGAATGTAGAAACTAATTTAGATGAAACAGTTAGCGAGGAAACAATAGATGTAACTGAATTAAATAATAGAACAGACCAACCCATCCCTTCTATTAAGAGTTTAAAAATTATTAATGGAGTACCTGTTGTATTTACTATATCAGACCAACTTACTACAGGTAATGTAGTAAATCCACTAACCGGAAACACTATTGTAAACCTAAAAGGTGGTTTAGGTTTTACAGGAACTGAAGGAAACACTCTTGCTGCTTGGGCAAACACTACTGATGCAGAAGCTACTGCTCTAATTGAAAAAGCAAGACAGGTGTACGAAGCAAACAAAGAAGTCTTTGAAAAGTTTTGGGCAGCTAATCCTGAATACAATGGTCACGTACCAATGCCTGTTGTAAAAATGGGAGAAGGTTCTATTCTTTCAAATGAGGCTACTTTTAGAGTGTTTAGAGACAACCTCAGCAAGATACCTGAAGCTAACCGTAAAAAAGCGTTAGAAGCTCTTATAGGTACATTAGAAGATAGGATTAAAACAAGACAAGCTGCTATAGATTCGGGTACTAAAAGTAATTTAACAAATAAAAATTACGCAAAAGAAATAGCAGGGTTACAAAGTGTAATAGATTTAATTCAACAACAACAACCTGAGACTATAGATGATGTGGTTTCAGTAGAGTTCTTGGAGCAATTAAACTTACCAACTCGTAGAGCTTTCTTAGAGAGAATGACATATGGTCAACCTAATAGAGCCGGAACAAAAAAATCTCCGAGCAAAGGACAAAAACTTATACCTAATATATTAATAGAAGGTATGGAAAAAGATGCATTTAAATTAGTTCATCTTGCAGAGATAACAGATTTAATTACAGAACCTCAACTAAAAAATATTCCTCAAAGAAGCATCATTTCATTACAAGCAATAGATGTTTTAAATCCTGAAGTAATAAAAACAACACACCCTAACTACCCCTTCGGTGTTAAAGGAAAAACAATAGGAGTATTAGAAAACCCTGTATCGCTTGTAAAGGTATACCCTCAAGCGTATCAAAACGCTATGAAAGGATTAGTAAAAGAGGAAGCTAAAGGTAAAAGAGTAACAGAGAAACAAGTAGAGAGAGCAACTAAAGAAGAAAAAGAAACTATGCCGGATGCAGGACAACTTGCACCCGCAAGTGTGGGCACTATACTAACTGAAACTCTTGGTGTTCAGAACGGATTACCTAATCTTGAATTTGTAGGAGCCATATCAGAAGGTAATGTAGATAACGCAAACAAGTTGATTTCGTTTATGAATATCTCGTTCCCTCAAACTAATATCACTACAGACAAGGCTACGTTTGAGACAGTAATGGCTCAAGAGAATGTAATGAAGTACAAGAAGGGTGACCAAACTATTTATGGTGTTACAGTTGATGGTGATATCTATATTAATCCTGATGTACACAACTCTCAATCAGCTTTATTTAACACATCCATTCACGAGATGGGTCACGTGTGGACAGACTACCTACAAACAACTAAGAAGGGTAAAACAATTTATGCTAAAGGTGTTGGTCTTGTAGAACAAACAGAGGAATATCAACGACAACTTAAAAAATTTAATGGCAATAAAAAGAAAGCCGCTAATGAAACAATGGCTATCCTTATTGGTAACAAGGGACAGACCATTGCAGATGGTGCAGTAAAATCTAAGTTTCAACAATGGTTACTTGGTATGTGGAACTATATCAAGTCACAGTTTACGCAAACCAAAGACTTGTCTGCAGAACAAATTCAAGACTTAACTCTTGATGAATTTATTGGCTCTGCTCTTGCAGATATTTTTGCAGGTAAAGAAATTAAATTAACTGATAATCAGTTAAAGAAGATGAAGAACCCTGAAGTAGCTTTCAGTCAAGACTTATCTATTACGGATATAGTTACTAAAGGAAGAGAGAATGGTTTTTCAGACGCATCTATTAGAGAGGTATTAAAAGGTAGAGGATTCAAAGTAGCCGATATAAATGAGGCTATGACATATGAAGTAGATTTGTTTACTGAACTACCAACTGAATTTCAACGAGTAGAAGGTGGTATTCAAAAAGCTGCTCAGATGTTTAATGATATTAATTTAGCACTTCAAAAGTATGCTACATCAGGTGCACGTAATATTATTGGTACAAGAAGAGTAAGAACTTTTGCAGAGATTAGAGGTAAAGCACAAGAGTTAATCCAAGCACACCCAACATACAAGCAACAGACCGACCAAGTACAAATGGAATTGCGAGTAGGAATGGATAGGTCACTTGGTTACAGAGGTAATAAAAATGTAAACCAACAATTAAATGAGATAAGAAAAACATTACGTGATAGAAAAGTTGGTGCTAAGAATTTGCAGGAAGTTAAGACACAACTTAAAAATTATATTAGAACTGTTTTACCTAAATCAAAAGAATATACTCAGGCTCAAATTAACAGACTAATAAAAGCGGTTAATGATATTAAACGACCTGAACAATTTGAAGCTCAGAGAGAAAAAGTAATGGGTATTGTTGACCAACAGAGAGCTAAGATGAAGCGTGGTGTTATTCAAGACATTATAAAATTTACAAAAGCAAAAGCAAGAACAGGTAAACAATCAGGTAAACCAAGACCAAGAAGTTTAGATAGTTTTGGTGTGTTGTACTTTGGTAATGCAAAGCAAATTTTAGCTGCATTGAACTTAACAGACGCTACCAAAAGAGCTATAGCTATTGAAGAAATTAAAACAGACTTAGAGGCAAGACAAAATGAATTGGTAGAGGCGTATGATTTAATGAGTAACAATCAAGAGCTTACTGCTGAACAAGAAAATCTTGTTCAAAAACAAGCAGCGTTTGATATGTTTGCAGACTTAGATACCGCATCGTTAGAAGAAGCACAACAAGTTTTAAACGACATTAAACAAGTAGCTAAAGAGTCTATTCTTAAAATGAATAACAGAAGACTTCAGCAACAAGCAGATGCAGCAGCACTCAAGGCTGAGGTTGATGGTCAAATACAAGAAACTAATTCAGACTTGTTTAATGCAGATGGAACCCTTAAAGGTAAAACGCAACGTACAACAGAGAAAGAAGAAATAAGAGATAGCTTTATAAAACAAGGTATAAGAAAAGTAATAGATAGTTTAGTTGATACTCTTTTTGGCAGAACAAATGGAGCTTGGACTGCAGCTAAAAATTATGTAACACACTTAGGAACGGTAACTAATTTCTTAGACAACAAGAATAGAGGGTTAACACTCTTTACCGATAAGGTTTATAGAAAATTAAATCGTGCTCAAGAAGTTTCATTGCAAAATATAAGAACAATAAAAGAAACTTTAAATAGGTTTGCTGAAGAGTCCGGTATTGAAGGTGGATTTGCTAAAGTAGAAGAGTTATTAAATGCAAAACTTGGGTTTGACCTAAGAGGAGTAATGAAAACTCAATCCTTTAAATTAAAAGAAAATGTAATTAGGAATGGTAAAAGACAGACCAATGAGTACACCACTAAATTAAATGCTAATCAAATGTTAAGGTTATATGCCTTATATAAAAATGATGTACAAAGACAGAAGTTAATTAATCAAGGTATAACACCGGAAGTAATGGCTGAAATGGAATCTATTCTTGGTCCTGAGCTATTGAAGTTTGCAGACAAGATGGTAGATTATTTAAGTACAGATTATTTTAACCAAACAAATGCAGTTTACAAACAAGCCAATGGAATTAATTTAGGGTTTGTAGAAAACTATTTTCCAACTAAAACAATTAAGCCAAAAGTAGATGGGAATATGATGGTAGATGGAGACTTTAGTAAAGTGTTCAACGCTGAAACTGCACCTGCATTTAAAGAAAGAATAGATTACGGTAGTGATGTAGATATTAAAGAAGGGACTTTCACGGGGGTGCTAATGAACCATATGGAAACTATGGAAAAATATAAAGCATACGCAATGGATGTAAAAGAAATTAACAACTTCTTTAGAATAGAATCGGTTAATGTTTTATTAGAAGAAACCGGAATGAGCGGTTTGGTTAAGCAGCTTGTAAACGCAGCGATAAACCCTTCGTCTGCATCTCAGGTTGCGGGAATGGACAGACAAGGTGACTTTCTGTCTAAGATGCAGTCATTCTTTACAGGTTGGGCGTTAGGATTAAAGTTGGTTCAGATTGGAAAACAAGCCACTTCTTTTGTCAACGCTTACTCTCAGTATAGCTACTTCCCTGAGAATAGTTCGGTGCCAAAGGCGGTACAAAGTGCAGTGGATTTAGTTATGTTTCCTGTAGATTTGGCAGGAGTAATATTAGATATAGGTAAAGATTTAATTGGTAAAGAAGGAGCTATAACTAAAATGAGAAAGATGTCTGCCACGTTTGATAAACGTATCGAGCAAGGTTTAGAAGGTGACATCTACGGTCTTGAAGCAGGTAGTCAAACTTTTATAGAAGCAGGTAAAGGCACAAGTATATACAAAAGACTAAAAAATAAAGTTAAACAAGTAGTTGGTTCCCCTACAGTAATAGGAGATATTCTTGGGGTAATGGGTTACTATATTAACTATAAAAGAAATATAGCAAATGGAATGAGTGAAGCTAAAGCATTAGAAGCGTTCAATGATTATAATGCTACGCAACAATCACGAAGAAACACAGAAAAAATTCCTTTACAATTACAGGGAAACCCGTTTTTTCGTGCATTTACAATGTTTGGTAGTACGCTTTTTCTACAAATGAATAATGTAATGCAGAACGCCACTAATATTCGTAGAGCGATGAGGGATGCAGCCGACAAGAAAGCAGGATTCTTTAGTAAAGATGGAGTAAAGAAACAGGACATCAGAAGTTTTTATCTAAACGCTGCAGTTGCTAATGCCTTGTTTGTTGGAGTATCTAACCTTGCATTACTTACAAAAGGAGATAAAGACGATAAAGAAATGTTCCTCAAAAAAATACAAGAAGCTATGATGGGTATGAATTTGTTATATCAAATACCATTTTTAGGTAGTCAAATAGAAGGGTTATATGCAGAGTGGATGTATGGCAAGAAGAGAAAGACAGACGATATTGTTAACCCTTTTACTTCTATTGCACGTAAAATTCAAAGACTACAAAAAGAAAAAAGTTTCTTCCCTAAGTATGTACAACCTGCTGCAGAAATAGCATTAGGAACTCAATTAGACCCTGTGGTTGCGTTGTATAAGGCATTGAGTGAGGGTGTATTTGGTGAGTTTACTGAGAAAGAATACTATGAAAATATGTATGACCTATTAGGTGTTACTCCATCTTACCGACCCGGCAAAACAGGCTCATCTGTAAAAGGTAAAATACCTGAAGGTGGTATCAAAACAAAAAGTGATTTAAAAAGATACGACCCTGAACTGTACGAAAAAATCTATGGTAAAAGAGATGAGTTAGAAAAACGAAAAAGACAAATGAGAAAAGAAGCTCTTGAAAAGAAAGGGTATAAAGAAGTTGGCGGTAAACTTTATAAAATAGATTAGTGTCTTTAAAGACACTTAATATCTGTAGTATCTAAACTCTTTTTGTTTGTCGTAGTACACCATTAACTCTTCATCGTTTACAGAACCTTCACGTGGCTTTCTACCTCCCCACCTAACAGAACCTTTTAAGTGAGTAGGTTTACCGTATATGATTCCATCATCACACGCCCATATTAAAACAGGATTCAATCTTTTATCACATAGCTTAACTACTTTACGTGCAGCAACAGGTAATGGGTATGCCATAGATAAGTTTTTATATCTTCCTTTAACTTCTGCATAAGCAATTAGTTTACCTGTGTTATCAAAAACTCTGTAGTCTACATCGTTCTCTCCAAGTTTTTTGTAAGTACCCTTGAACTTAGAAACAAATTTTTCTATAGCTTTTTTCTCTCTACTTAAATCTTTTTTAGATTCGAATCTCATTTACTGTGTATTTCAATATGACAACGAGCACACAAGAGAACGCATTTATCTATTTCGATTAGTAAATTTTCAAGTGCCATACCCCTACTTGCAGCGTCTGCAATATTAAACTCTTTATTGTTTTGTGGGTGGTGAAACTCTAATGCTTTTAAATTAAACGATGCGTGTGTTTCTTTTGAATATCCGCATTTTACACAAGCACTATTTCTTTTATATTGTTTTAACCACGCCCTTATATTTTCTCTTCTCTTTTTTTTTACCCCTTGAACACAAACTTTACATTTAGCTCTTGGAATATTTCTTCCGGTTGATGTTATTTTACCCGTCAGGTAAAAATCTGATTCGTCTTTTTTCTTACCACAATTTGAACATATTTTATAAGTCATCCTCCATTGAATCGTGAAGAGCTTTGAGCTCATCCATTAATGACTTTATTTGTAATTGGGTTTCTTTAATCTCTCTGTCTGCTAATCCTTCATAAATATTATTGAGTCGGTTATGTAGTCCATCCATCGTGAGATTGATGTAAGTAAGTCTCTTGTTCTCTATGGCAGACACTATGTTGCTCACCTTTTATCCATAGCTATTAAAAACTCAAGTCCTAAAATGTTGTCAAGTTTTTTTATGTGGTTATATATTTTACGAGAGGTAGCTTTTACTTTTAATTTTTCTGTGTCGCTTGAGTCTATTCCTAATTTAGTGTACATCTTACAATCTATTTTAAGAAGTTCATCTATCTTTCTTTTATTATTCCAAGAAGTAAAGCTCATTACTTTTTCAATATCATTTTCGTTGTATTCCATTTAATATATGATTTAATTTTTTGAAAACGTAGTCTTTTGTTTCGGGAGCACCACACCTTTCTTCTATAAGGTTGATGAAATCATCATACCTTTGATAATTTTTTAGACTATTTTTCAACTCTTCAGATAACAAAAATAAACTTTTATTTCTTTTTTCCAAATCAATTAGCTTCTCAATTAATTCAGGTCGGGTTGTAAAAGTTAAAGGATGGTTGCCTTCAATGTCATAAAAAATCTCTTTAATAATCTCATATGACTGTCTTAATTCTTTATCTAAAGGATATAAATCATCAAAGGTTTTGATAGCGTGTATAACAGTTGCGTGGTTTTTATTTAAGGATTCAGCGATTGCTGTGTATCCGTGATGCTGCTCCCTTAATAGCTTGTAATATATCATACGACCTGATATAATCCTTTGCTTTCGAGAGGGGTCAAGAAGATTTACATCTAAGTATTGTTCTATTATATTAAGTAGCGTTTGCTTTAATTCGCTTTCGACTTTTGGCTTTATCATTAGATTTAATTATAAGGATGTTCTTTTCTAAAATGTAGTCAAGATATTCGTCCACATCAATGGCTTCAATATCAAGAAAAATTGGTGGCTCCATTGGTTCTTTTAAATACTCTACTTCAAAATAAGTAGGAGATTTAAACTTGGTACAGACACCGCCTACCTTTTGTGTCCATCCAATTTTGTCAGGTAAAATATCAAAGTTAAAATCAATCATTGAAGCTATCTCTATTCCTAAGTTTCGTGGGAAAGACTTCAATCTATCTACAAACCAATCATCTACTTCATAGTAATAATTATCCTGTATATATTTCTGTTTTGATTCCATACTCTTTAAGTTCTTTTAGTCGGTACTCTTGTAGTTTTGAAACCTTCCCTGTTGGTTTCTTTACTTCGCTAAACAATACATCTGAATTGGGTGGTATGGCAATCAAATCCGGTATTCCGTTCTTATTGGTCTTCACTAATTTAATTACATAGTATCCTTGACTTTCAAGTTCTTGTATCCTTTTCTTTTGTATTTGTTGTTCCGTCACTCTTTGCGGTATTTCGATAATCCATTATGAATCCTGCTAACACAATTAAATTCATTCCCACTGACGCTAAAATTTCTTTTATATCAGAGTAAACATTGTGTGATAAATGTATATGACCTACAATCCAAAAGGGCATTGCAAGATTCTGACTTATCCATATGACTAAAAAGTTAATAAACTTTTTCATCTTTACAAAAATAATAAATCTCTTTTAAAGTGTGTTACCGTATAATCTTTTTTCTTAACAACGGCTTTGTAAATATCTTTTTCTATTCCTCCTTCTGAGAACACCCAATATACTTTGCTATGCTTTCTCTCTTTAGTTGTCATCCTATCTCTTGACTGCCAATAACTTGTGGCACTAAAGTCAATGTTATAGTAAACTAAAGCGTCTGCTTGTTTCAAAGAGATACCTTCTCTTCCGCTTACAATTTGAAGAGCAATATGCCTGTCGCTTATTACAAAGTCTTTTAAATTATTACATAGTTTATCTCCAAAAACTTCTTTCATCGCCTCGTATTCTGCTTTGAATTTGTAGAAGATAGCAATTTTTTTCTCACTGAAATACCTTTTTATAAACTCTGCTTTGCTGAGGTCTAAAACTTTGTAGTTGCCTGACTCAAACTTACAAGTACCTGAATATATCTGATGTAGTTTTTGCATAAGTTTAGCAGGAGTATCTCCCAATATAACTTCTTCTTTACCTTCTACTACTCTATATTTTTTTAGTTGATTAGCCGTTAAATAAGTAAGAGGTTTCATTTTTACTTGCAAGACTTCCTCATTTATTTTATTTACAAACCCCGCCTCTTTTTGTGTGAAAGAAATTGTCATTGGCTTTACTTTTTCAAGTATAGTTTTTAACCCTCGTGAGTAATCATTTACCCACATCGCATTAATTTTTCTTTGTTTCACATTGACATAATCTTTAGCAAATTTGTAAAAGCTAATGTAATCTTTGAAAGGATTTGATGGAATGCCATACACCTGATGAAACATTTGACTGTAACTTTCAGGTGTTGGCGTTCCTGACATCAAACACACATAAGAATTTTTATATTTTTTAATTAAGTCTTTAACTTGTTTAGCTCTTTTACTTGGTTTAGGATAAGCTCCAAGCGTATGAGCTTCATCTAATATTATCATATCAAAATCAAGTTCACTTACTTTATGCAAGGATTCGTAGTTGATAATACAAATTTCAAATGTAGGATTTAAAGTAAAGTAATCTTCCTGAATACTTGGTATTGCTTTTTTCTTTGTAACAAATAAAACATTTCTACATTCTAATAACTGAGATAGTCCAAGACTTGTAAGCGTCTTGCCTGTTCTTACCTGCATAGCTAAGTAAACGAATTTATATTTCGCACATATTTCTGCTGCCTCATCTATAATTTTCCATTGGTATTCTCTGTATTTAAACATCCCTTAAGTCTTTACCTATTATACTGCCATCATCAATTAGTTGTTGAACAATGGTACATCTTTCATAATCTTCTACTGAGATAAAATAGTCGAGCATTATTTTTAGTGTCTTTAAAGACACAGGCTTCTCAGGATTAAAAACAAAGAAGCCTTCATCACTTAATATTAATTCCATTAATGTTTTATGTCCCGTAAAAACATTCAAAGAATTAATCATTGCTCGGTTTATTTCAGACATTTAAATTTGTTTGAGTATTAATTTCATCTATTCTTTTTAACCTCATCCATCTGCCTGTATTATCTCTACCTTCTTCCGCATTGACTCCCGTTTTGAATCGAGCAAAGGCTGACATCCATTTATTAAATCTTATCCTACTGATAGTTAGTTTTGCTTTTGGTGCATAGTCAGGATACTCACTAATAAAATCTAAGTATGACTCGTGAAGTCTAATCTTATAGTCTACCCTAAGTGTTTCGTTAGGTTGGCTACCGTTTATTAATCCACACCATTCAATGAAGTCGTGGGAAGTTTCTGCACTGAGTTGTCTAATCTTTAGATTCACAAACTTACTCTCTACTAAACCTGTATTAAGATATCCTTGTAAGCATTCAATCATATAGTTGTCAAACGCACACCACTCATCATCATTCCAATCGCCAAAAAATAGTTTAGTAAATTCATCTAATGGTGTGTAGTTTTTATTATAATGTTGATGCAATTCAAGTTCCCATTTTCTACGAGCAAAGGAATTTCCACTGCCTTTAATAGCGTAGTTCGTAGTGATTGCTATCTTCGGAGACTTTTCAAATGGTATCTTAATAGCATCTTTGTTTTTCTTTTCAAGAGTTAAACCTTCGGTAACTACAGAGAATAATCTTTCGAAGTCGAAGTATTTTTTTACATCATCAAACACAAGTATCTGTGTGTCTGCACTAACAAGTTGATAAGCAAATGACCTTTCAAAAGTAAAAGACTTTCCATCTATGGTCACTACTTTTTTCATTTGTGCTAATGCATTCATAAAGATTCCCTTACCTGTTCCTCCTTCAGGGTTGTCTGATATGACCTCATCATTTAAGATTACTGCGGGACAGTAGGATAAGTTCTTGTGTCCGTGCATCATAAAACCTATTGTTGATTCCATAGATTTTATTCTATCTTCTTCTGCCTTACAGATGTTAGATATAAATTTTTTATAATCTGTGTTTGAATTGCAGATAGTAAAGTTCCTATTTATAACGTGGTCTTTCCAAACGTATCCCCCTAAATCTATGTAGTCTATCATCACTACCTCATTAGAAGTAATCTTAACCGCACAATTTCTAAAGTATAGATAAGAGGTGTCTTTGTTATCTTCAATAAAGTATATGTCTATTGTATTTAATAAAGTAAGAAACCTTTCCTCAAAGAATCTTGTCTTGTCTGCAAAATAATTGTAGATACTTAAGTCATCTATCTCGATGAGGTGATTCAGAATAAAATCTTTAATCTCTTTCTCATCGGTGTGGTCTATTAAGTTGTTGGTTACTTTAACAAACACATAGTTCTTGCTTCCTTCAGGACAATATTTATAGAATCCATTGTCTTCTAAAAATTGTTTGAATAAAATGTGTACTATTTTTATTACACCCTTTTCATTCTTTGTCCAAAACTGAGTCTCTTGTGCCTCTTCATCTATACGAGTAAGCACTGCCTCTATTACATCGCTCTCCATTTGAGACTCCTCGAGTTGAGAGCGGAGTTCTTTTTTTGATGCACCTCGCTTCAGTTTTATTTTAAGATTCTGTACACGCTCTTCATCTTCATAGTATTTTGTAGCAAAGTTTTGTGTGTTAGCATAAGCTGAATCTATAGTCCTATTTATTTCTGATTCATTGAAGTCTGAGGTTTGATAGTTGGACATTACATAACCTGCTAATGATTTGTTTATACCAAAGTCATTGAATGCCGCAGCGAGAACATAGCAGTTGTTATTTCTACTGCCTTCATTCATTGGATACTTTTTAGTCCACCACTTAATAAGTATGTCTACTATTTTATTCTCGTCTGTGATTGGAATTGTTGGTGCATCTCTGTGCTGATGTTTCTCTTGGTATTCTTTCTCTTCTATCTTATCCCATAATGATGAGTTCTCATTTACATAAATCAATGGGTCATAAGACTCGTAGCATACACGAGAAAGATTCTTACAAGCAATGTCAAACTTATCGTTGTTGAAGTGCTTACCTAAACTATTAAAATAGTTAATGTGATTGTCTACATCTTGTGGTATCTTGACTAATACTTTTAATCCTTTACCACTCGGAGAAATGAAAACGGAATAAGTGTATGGAGACTTAGTTATATTTTCTTTGTCCTCTAATAGTTCTTTATTTTTTTCATATCCATCGAAGTCCAAACAGATAAGTCCTGAATGTTCTTGTATAGAGTTGTCATTTCTTTTAGTAAAGAATCCACTAAAACAAATAGCGGGTAGTTGTTTCTTTAGTTCGTTGCGTTCTGACTTGCGTTGTTCTAATCTTATTTTCTTTACTAATTCTTTACTTGCTCCGTTCTTTATTCTTTCTATGATATGCTCTACCTCCCTATGAAATGGAGCATCTGTCTCCTTAATGTTTTTGAATATTGTAATCTTTGATGTCATAAATTTAATTTTAGTGTCGAGTTTGTGTCGAGTTTGTGTTAAGTTTCTTGTTGATTATCAGTGAGTTGCACACTTTGTTAACTTTTTTCTATCATACTATAAAAAAAAATAAAATAGAAATAAATAATAATATAACTAAACGCTTGATAATCTTGTCACTCATTGGGTAAAAAAAGGAGGTGTCTTTAAAGACACCCCCCTTCATAATGATTAAAAATCACTAAAATGGTAAGTCATCTGATGCTTGTGCAACAGGTTCCTTAACCGCTTCAGCTTTGTTAGTTGGCTGCCAAGTATCAAGTTCCATATAAGGTTTGCCACTTTTAGCATACTTGATGTTTAGGTTTAACCAACCATTCTTTTGATGAGTCTTCATAAAAGCTACTGCCTCATCACATTTAACAGATACTCTTCCGACTACAAAGTCGGGAGCATTTTCTTGTCGTTTAAAAGAGAACCCATCCGCAAACACTTTCTCTTCGTTGTTTTCATTTGCCATAATTAATTAATTATAATGTGTTGTTCCAAAAAATTTAATGTTGCCTTTATTACTTTCTTTTTTTCGGCACGAGTATCACAAGTGTTTGGAACTTCCACTATCGATACCCGATTTTTTTTTATTAGTTTGTTTTTTAAATAGTTAAATAGTTTTTTAAACTTCTTCATACATATAGTATTGGTTAATATCTTCTGTAGGATTGTCGCCATAAAACTTACGGTAGACCTCTATTGCTCTTTCTACTTTCTGTTTACCACGCTCCAATGATTCATCGCTTACTGAAAAGAAACCCATCATCAAACTTGTTTTATCAATAACCAAGAACACCATAGGTTTTCCAAATAGTTGTTGATAGATGTACGCCTGACTATCATAATTATATTTACGAGCATTCCATTTAAAATCAAAAATATTTCCCGTAGTTTTTAAGTCGTAGATAAAGTCCTCGCCTACGATATCTGCTTTTCCTTTCCAAGTTTCCCCACCAATTTCTTTTATGTTTGGTACCTCGTACTTGTTTTTGGAATCAGTAATGTAATCAAAAAAATCTAAGTTAGTCTTCATCGCATCAACCCATCGTTCAACCTCAACCTTTTCTTTTTCAAGGAGAGCAAAGTTTCTTTCACGATTACTGCTTTGCCTTAGTTCTTCTACATATTCTTTATACTTCTTTGTGTTTCGTGAAGCTACATCTATAAAGTCCCACTCACTCGCCTTCTTTGGCTCAAGAAAAAGCTGATGGAAATATCTACCCATCGCAAATTCTTTTGAGTCGGGTAATTTTTTACCAAAGTCTCGAGGATTCTTTAATAGAGTTCCTATGTCTGAGTTAGATAAGTATTGTCTACCCACCCCATTGTAGTATTCGTTGTCGTCTTTAAGTGTATTGATAATTTTCTGTTTTGTCATCTTATAAATGTTTTTTGATTTCAGTTTTTACTTTATTAGCTATTGAGTATTTGGTCTGTAAAGTTTTTATAATAGCAGGTAACCCCTTTGATTTATTCTCTGCTACATAATGTAAAACCTTTGCCCAATTCTCATCTCCGATATCCAAGACAATACTTGTTGGTGTCTTTGAAGACACTTTAGATTTTGGTTTGCCCTGATTTGCAATAGCATTCTTAACTTCATCTGCTGAAGCAACCGATGTATCAAGTCCGATACCCAAATTACCCAACGCTCTACCCCACGCTGATGTCTCGCAGTTCTCTACATAAGATGTCTTGTTAATGAATGTACTACCCTTAGATTCTTCTGCTAATCCGTTAGCTAACACTCTACCTTCTTCGTTTGAGATAGATGCAAGGATAGTTATTGATTGTTCTGTCTTCTCTATTATATCTGTAGTTAGAGAATAGTTTGGAAAGTTTTTTCTGAAATAAATAAGTCTTTCATTTACTTCAACATACTCTTTACCTTTGATGTTGATTGTTTTTAATTTTGTCATTTGATTCTTGATTTAATTTAAATTTAATTTTACTATACTTTCTTAGTATGTTTTCCCGTGCAGACTTTAATGATTGAATCTGTTTAGGATTTCTTCTACCATTCATTTCTTTCTTAACTGACCATTCTATCTTGTCAAGTTTTAAACGATAGTTAGACAAAGATAATTCATATACACCAATTCTCCAACCTTTTTCTAAAAAAATATTTATTTGATTGTTGTCTACTTTGGCATACCACTCTCCGCCTAAAGAGGTGTTGAGTATTTGAATCTCTTTTGTTTCTACATCCTGATGTATTTTACACCCATAAAGTAACCTTGCATTATATTTATTACCACTTAAGTTGGCACTAAATTCATCCTGCATAGCTTGATTCATTATGTCCTGCATAGAATACTTCATTACATTACTGCGACTCCATTGTTAATTTCTGTAATACTTTTTTGATAATCCTCGTCTGCCTCAAACTTATCTGATACAACATCGATTCCGTGTATGATAGTTGAATGTCCTACCTCGTATCCGTATCCACCCATATACTCTTGGATGTATCGTATCTGCATTGGTCTGTGAAAACAAAGATAGTATAGTAGATGTCTTGCATCTACAATATCTCTTCGTTTAGATTTAGTCATCAAGTCTTCCTCAGTTATAAGAAATTGTTTACATACTTCTTTAACAAAATAATCGAATACATTTTTCTTCATTTGACTTTGGTTTTATTGCCGAAGATTTCCCCATATGATTTGAATACATCATTGAGAATATCTACTGCCGAATTAGAATTGTGATTTTGTTTTTCTTTTATCTGACTCATCCATTGGTCATATCGATACTCTGCATCGATGTGTGAGTCCTGACTTTTTTCACGCTCTTCCGTGAACATTTGTTTTGATTTTGACATTTAATTTAATTTGATATTTGATTAGTAAATATACTTAATGTTTATTTATTGTCCAAATTTTTTCTATTCTTTTTCAGTTGAACTTTCAATAATATTAAGTACCCGATTAAGTCACTGACGCTATCTTCTGTTGCGTCTGTTATGCCACGCATCTTGATACGAGATAGCTTGTCATCTATCCTTGCACACAACCCTTCCACTGCCTCTAATTTGCTAAAGATTTTTGGAGGATTGTTTGCGGTGTCGCCATACGCTTTGTTCTTTTCAATAAGAAGCATTACTATTTTTCTTGCTTCTTCCTTTATACTCTCTTCTGTTTTCATTGAGAGTCATATTTATTTTTAAATATAAACTTCTCCACCACATTTATATCTTTGTCCTGCTTATCGTGTGTGTACCAAGTTCCATCTTTCAATAGCTCGATGTAAGCTCCACCAATGTAAGTCATTACATTTTTGGTGTCATCGTTTAATACTTCAAAGTTAAAGTTGTTTACAAAGTCAATACGACCAAGCAATCTACCCGTGTCTTTGAAGACACTAATGGTAAATTCTTTTTCTTTGTCTGCATATTGTTGCATTCTACGAATGTAATTGTGGTCTGCTTTTGGTCGGAGTTTTTCAGCAGTCGCCTCCTTTAGATAAATTGATTTCATTTTATTAGATTTTTTTATTTGATTTGTTCTTCTATCTCATCAAGATGTTTGTTTACTACTCTTGATACGCTGAGAGGAATGTCAACCAACCTTTCAGTAGTTCCATTCTCCCATTCGATTTCTATACTATACGCTTTTATATTCACGACTCTTCTCCTCCTTCCTCCTCTTCACGAGATTCTTTTTTTGTTTGCACAACACAATCACCTACGATAGCTTGACCGCATAGTGCTGACACTTCAAGATTTAAGGGTAGATTCATATGCAACCCATCTTCATTACAATAGATTACATAGTTGTTTGTATACACCACTTCAATGTATCCACCCACCGCTTTTTGTTTTGGTTCAAGTCCGATGCATTGAAAGTTATCCGTGACTTCTCCGTTTGCTTTGATTAATTTTGCCATAAGATTTAATTTAATTAATGTTTTATTTCTGTTCAAAGATAGTACATTTAATTTGATTGACCAAATTTTTGGTCGCCATATTTTACCCACCAATGTCCATTAATAATTCGCTTGTCTACCTCCTGCCAATTTTGAATAGCAGTTGGTTTTGGTTTTGGTAAGAGTCCGACTTCAATACAAATTCGGAGTCCTAATTTCAACGCCTCGTCTATCTCATCGTGTGATTCAATCAAAGAGTCTGAGTCATCATCGTGTAGTACAAATAATTCGTGACCTAACCATACCTCTTCTCGTTTTGTATGTCCGTACTTCATTCTTTCGGTTACATCTAACCAAACAAATCTGTCTTTACTCATATGTATTCCCATTATGATTTCTTTTTTAAGTTAAACACTTCGTCTGCTACAATATCTATCGCAAGATAAACTTGTTCAATCGTGGCTTCATTGTCCAATGCTTTAATCAACACTTCTTGTGCCTCTTCACTTTCACAATCATAGTTCTGTGTTACATCATCTATGTGCCATAGGTTATCTGTTTGGTAACCTCGCAGCTTTAGTTCTTGTCTCAAGTCTTCGCTTGATGCGTCTTTTAAATCTAATTGGTCTACCAAATCTATTATCTCATCAAACTTTTCACAACCACAATTTGTAGATTCTTCATCACAAGGTGTGTTGTCCCTTAAGTCTCTTAACTTTCCTGAAATTCTTTCCGTCATCACTCCACCGCTACTCGTTGGTCGACTGACTACCTTTACATCATTCAAACTTGCGGGATAAAATCTTATATCTTTCTTCATTAGATGAAATGGTTTTACTCGTTCAGGAAATATCCTAATGATTTCATCTTTGGAATTTTTTAACTCACAAAACATTGTGTCGTTTTCTTCCCACCATCGTGTGAATTTCATTGTCGCTTCTATTTTATTTTTGTCTGACTCTCTCAGACCATCGGTATTAATTACTTCTACTCTCATTTTTATTTAATTTTAATTGATTAATATTATAGGTGTCCACCTTCTTTTAGTTCTGCAATCTCGAATCTCCATTCGGATGAGTCAAGTTCATCTACCATACCTCGATAGTCATCTATCCCACTTCCAAATTCATACTCTGCTTTACTCATTGCGTCATCTATTTTATCATCATACAAATTTGAATGGTCAAATAGATAATCTTGAATAGTTGCACCTGCATCGGTGTACTCTTTTAGTTTGTCTTTGTCTATCTCTATTTCTACTTCTGCGAATTTGTGATAGACACTTCGGTTTTGAATTTTTACTTTCATTATGTTTTGTGTTTTAATGTTTCGTGTTTCATCCTTTAGGAATCATCAGCACGGATACACATCCGTGAACACGGAGGCAGTGTCTTTAAAGACACCACCCCCAACCAACAATTAACAATGAGTGCTTTCTATTTCTTCTTTGGTGTACTCTGCACCACAACCTACACATTGATAGTTATCTGAGATGCCATCGTGTATCAAGTCATTGAAACAAGCAGTGCAGTATGGAGAATTACTTTCCATATCACATTCAAAGTCTAACTCCACTTGTCTGTCATCGACTACGATTGGCTCATCGAAAGTGAATGGTTTGTAGTTATACTTTGGTCTTTGGTATTCATAAGACTGAGTATGATTCTTACCATTCCATCTTGACTCTTCTTGTGGATTGAAATAAACCCAACACATTAACTCTCTGTCTTTCACAATGATTGGAACTTGCTTTCGCTTGTACCATCTTGGATGAGACTCTAATTGGTCTAAGTGTTTTAGTTTGTCATCGCTGACCTTGAACACATCGACATTTACATTGTAACCCTCGCCTTTCTTTTCAATAAGGTAAGGCAGTCCATCAACCACTAAAGGATACTTGTCTTTGGTCGTTCCATTACCAAGATGCTTTGATGAGGTAAGGTAAGAGTAGTAGTTACCAAACCCTTTCTTTAGTGTGCCATACACCGCAACAAGATTCTCTTGCAGTACATTGCCTTTGGAATACCACACCCCATTTTTATTTATCCAAGCTAACTTGTTATAGATTTGGAATGTTCGTGTTCGTGTGTTGATTGATACGAATCTCGCCTCAAACTCTTCTAACTGACTCGCCCAAGTATGTCGAGGTGTCCTACCAAGTCTGATGGCTAAGTCTTCAGTGTCTGTCATTCGCTTGTTACCATACCCTCTTGCGGTTCCATTCATCATAAACAATTCATCTTTGTTATGACCACATCTGAATGGATGGGTATTTTCTTTACAGATTTTACCGATGGTCGCATACCTAAAGTGTGCAATGTATGGTCTGTCTGTGTTGAGTAGCTGATACTCTTTTGATTTGTGATAGCTGACCTTAAATGTGTCGAGCCACACGATTCCCAATCCATGAGGATTGATTCTTGCAGATGTTTTCAGAACTTCTGTCGGCACATCCTTGCCTTTCTGTTTGATAATAATGATACACATAGTGTTTCGATTTGTGTAGCAGTGTCTTTGAAGACACAGAACTACTGATTAATATTTGATTTAGACAAAGATACGACAATAATTCGACATATCCAAATCTTTTTTTTCTATCTACTGACAACTGCAGTAAATTTTTCTCGAAGAATCCACTTGTACTTTCCGATGTTCTCGTTGTACACCCTATCGATTGCTTCCCATTTTGAGTGAGCAGGGATAACTTGTATCAGCTTCCCTGCATACCTGACCTTAAAGTATTTCTGTCTTTCCATTACTTCTCGTTTTGATTTAAAATTTTGCCGTCTACCATTCGCTCAACTCCGATTATCTTATGTCCCTTTCGACACATATAGTCATACCAATTCTCGAAATGCTTTTCGTTGTTAAAGTCTTTGACATTCGTTCCATAGTTACCATACACAGATTTAATTGTGATGCAGTATGTTACTTTCTCTTGTGGTTTATAATCTAACTTGAACTGCTCCATCTTTTCGTGGATGTTCTTGCCGATATAGTTTTTATACTCGGCTTTAAAGTTTATCAGTTTGCTTTCAAAGTTACCTGAGTAAACTTGTGTAAATGATTTGACTGCTTCATCAGTCCATTTAAATGTTTCCATAATTATAGATTTATTGGTGTTTGATTTAATTCGATGTCTTTCCAATGCAAGTCAATGATGAATCCCATTTGAACTTCTTCATCATACTCATTGCACTCAATGTGAGTAGGAACTTTGATACAATATCCGCCACTCATCTGCACAAAGAACTTTGCTTTATGCGAATGCTCTAACGCTCTTTTAAGCTGACGCTCAACTTTACCATCGTCTGCAATTGATAGCAGTAATCTGTTACCCTCGACTTGCGATTTGTATTGAGCATAATGCTTGGTGTAAAAGTATTGACCCTCACATCCGCAAGTACAACCCTTGATTCTGCCAAAGTAAACTGCTTTGATTCTTTCGTACTTCAAGTCAAAGTTTCGAGGTGTCTCGTGACTTGGATTTACTTTTTCTAATTTAATTGTGTCCATAATTTTATTTTTAATGTTTGACATAGAGAGCAGTGTCTTTGAAGACACTACCCTTTCGTTCATTGAGAACTCATCAGTATGCCTACTTATTTTCTTTCCACACTGAGATATTTATGAGTAGTAAAAACCAACCAATTACTAAACAAAATATACTCGTAGCAGATGCATACGACAACTCAACGAATGACATATAGTTTATATTGTTAGTCCAAATGTCAATCAGAACTCTGACCGCCATTGAATAAACAAATAGTGTGATGATGTTAAGTGTAGCATTTTGAATGTTGTTAAATGTTTTCATTTTATTATAATTTAAATTTGTTAATCTGTTTCATCCTTTTGGAATCATCAGGAGTAGCACTCACTACCCTACAGAAAGCAGTTTTACATCTTGCTTAGGATGAGATAGAACTCAGAAATATTGTTCCTCTTTAAACTTTCTGACCGAATCATATTCGTTGGGTCTAAAGTTTCTCTTGTACTCTCTTCGTTGTTGTCCGAAGCAGTAAGTTAAGTGAGTATCTCTACTCCACCATCCCTCAAACCATCCACAAGTCTTCTCATCGATTTTCGCTCCATTGATTACCTTTTGGAACTCCTTTGCTAATGCGATGGTCTTATTAACTTTCTCTGTGTCGTTTTCATACATCGACATAAGGATTGGTCTAACCGCATTACAAAAGTGGTGTAATGATGAATATTGCTTGTTCACTGCAAAGTCAACCATCTGATAAAAGAACTCATATCTTCGGATTGTTTGCTTCACTGATGTGAATCTCGATGGGACTCTGAACTCTACAACTCCATCATCGGCAAGTGTCTTGTAGTTAGCAATAGTGTACTTTGTACTCCACGCATCAGATGTGTCCATTCTAAAGTTTCCTCTGCAATAGTAGTTACTGACTCTGTGTCTGTAGATAGCTAAAACTAATCCACTGAATTTTCTCAGTCTATCAGATAACTCTCTACCACTCATATCCTTAACTCCTAATGTGATGTGACCACCGCATTTTTTGTTACTTGGTGAAAACTCATCGTTGATGATTTTCTTAGCTTCGTGAAACATATTGAAAACTTTCGTTCTCCACATTGATTTGTCAACCAATGGTAAGATGTGAGTAACTGCTTCAGCACCACAACTACCATCGTGTTCAAAACCGCAGAACAAAGGATATTCTTGTACTGCACTTCTGTGGAATCTGTTCTTCTCGAACTCCATTCCGATAGTGAATAAACTCTCGCCATCTGCGACATTGATTCTTGCACTGCTCGGTAACCCATTGATGTCAACTGCTTGTGCTTTGTTCAGTTTGTATGGTAATGGCTTACTACCATAGCTTGAGATTCTACCTCTCGAAGACTCGTTGTGAATCTCGAACTGAACTCCATTTTGATTTAAATTTCTCATTTTAATTGTTTGTTGGTTTCTGTTTCGACCTTTTGGTCTCATCAGCACAAGCACTCACTTGTGGACAGAGGATAGTGTCTTTGAAGACACTACCCTTTGTGAGATTACTCATCTCTATCAAGTAACAAAGCAAAGTGATTGAATACTGCCATTAATCTGTTTTCTATATCATCAATCTCTAACTCTCCATTGATTGAAATACCGCTCTCAGTAAGTCTTACAGAGTATCCCTTTTCCCCATTCACACCATCTTTGGCAATGCTGAATGTAGCATAAGTTTTCTCTCTTGCAACTTCGTTATCCTCAGTACCATTCTCTTCGTTCTTGGCAAACTTCAATAATGCTTCAATACTTCTGTTAGCATCTTCGCCATTGTTCTCAGCAGTAGTACATTGTCTCTTGAACTTCGTTACCACTGATGACTGCTCTATCTGTAGCTTACCCGCTTTAACCATCTTGTAACCAAATGATTTTTGCCACCCGAATACTCTGTTGAAGAATACTTCTGCATTGCTCCATTCGATTCCCTCTTCTTCTAACTGAACTTTAGTCTCAGTGTTATCAAACCAATTCTTCGCCTCGCTAACTAACTTCGCTAACTTCAGTGATTTCTCGAACTTGTTTTTCTTAGCATCTGATACTTCTGTGATTAGATTCTCGATTGTAGCAAAGTTAACTTGGCTACGAACTTGTGCAGTGCTTAAAAAGTCTGCCTCGATTTGCAATAAATTTCTCATAATTTGTTGATTTTTAAGTGTTTAAGTTTAATTGAGGACTATTCCTCGTTCATATCTTTGGTAAATATAGTCTATTGTATTCAATTGACAATGGCTAAAGTTAATTTTCTTTCAATGTTAGTCTAATTCTTTTGTTCTCTTTGTGTTTCAACAGATTAGAATCGCTCTGTTCACTATGGATTGTAATGGGTAAATAAATCTCAAGCAGAGGTTAAAGAGAATCTCTCTGTATCTCTTTGTGTCTTCATAGACACTTTACTCTTTCTCTCTGTAGAGGGAAGACTACAACAGATGAGGGAAGGTATATCAGTGCAGTACATCTGCACAGATAAACCGACAGAGGCAGACAGGTACAGGTACAGGTACACAGGGTACCAACAGAGGCACAGAAAAAAGGCAAAAAAATCAGAACCGCAGTTATAAAAAGCTAACCCCCCGCTCAAAAAAAAAACGGCTTCCGGCTGAGGGGGTGCACACGTGGGGTGGGGGGGGACCCGAAGACTACACATATCTAAAAAAATTTTACTATCTTTGTAGAAACAAAACAATCAGTTATGGACAGATTTAAAATACCACCATCAATGATGGGATACGAAGTAAAAGACGGTAGGTTAATTAATATGGCACCTTCCCCTGAAATGGGAATCACAGAACTTGCTATGATGAAGAAAGCAAGAAAGAGATATGATAAAGTTCAAATGATAGCTGAGGCTAATGAATTAGCTAACGCAAATATTAACCTCTTCAAGAAATAAAGAAATTGTAGTTTGTCGTAAACTATAGTGTTTTGATGTTTGATGGAAAGAGAGAGTCACCCCGACTCTCTTTTTTTTTGTACCCCTATTAGGATTCGAACCTAAAACCTACAGATTAGAAGTCTGTTGCTCTATCCAATTGAGCTATAGGGATATAATTATGTTATCTTTTTATTTATTGTGTTGACTTAGTGTTGACTTAGTGTTAACTTTAAAAACTCTAACATATTGTAAATCAATTACTTAACTACTAAAGTGTTAACTTTGACGACTTTAGAGCTATCGTAGGAGAAATAATAATATTACATATAAAGTAGTAGTAGTAGTATAGGGAATAGAAAACCAAGCACATATAGGAATCCATTATATTTTTTTATATCTTTGCAATATAATTCAAATCTAATAAAACTATGCAACAAGGATTCACTCCGAAAGAGCTTCACTTTTCTGATGAAGGTCGAACCAAACTAATTAGCGGTATAAATAAAATAGCCAATGCGGTTAAATCAACATTAGGTCCAAGAGGTAACACGGTGCTTATCGAATCACCCGAACACCTTCACGGTATAACCGTAACTAAGGATGGTGTGACAGTGGCTAAATCTATTTCATTATTAGACCCGGTTGAGAACCTTGCGGTTAGGATGATGAAAGAGGCAGCAGACAGAACGGCATCCTCAGCAGGAGACGGAACAACAACTGCAATAGTATTAGCGGAAGCATTAGTAAATGCAGGAACCGAATTGATAGAAGACAATCGAACCGAAGTATTACGACATATAGTAGATGAAACCAAACAGATATCGAAGTCGCTAAAAGTAAAAGGCAAAACTCTTGACCCAAAAAGGTTGCGTGATGTAGCAATTATCTCAGCGAATAATGACAAGCAAGTAGGAGACATTATTGCGGATGTATACGAAAGCGTAGGTAATGATGGTGTAGTTACTGTAGAAAAAAGCAAGACCTCATCAACTTATTATGAAACCACAAAAGGTATTAAAGTTCAAAGAGGATACTCATCCAATCTTTTTATTAATGACCAAAAGAGAGATGAGTGTGTCTTCGAAGACACTTATATTTTAGTATGTGATACTGAGATAAACAATATACTTCAAATTGAAAATATTTTAAAACCAATTATTAATGAAGGTAAAAAACTTTTATTGATTGGTCATTGCTCGACTAATGTAGTAAATACTTTAGCAGCCAATGTAGTTAAGAATGGATTAAAGATTTGTACGATAAACCCTCCTGACTTTGGATACAGGCAACACGAACTAATGCAAGATATTGCGGTTAGTGTAGGAGCTAAGTATTTTAGTGAAAAGACAGGCGATGACTTGAGTTTGATTAATTTCAACGATTTGGGTCACTGTGCTAAGGTGATAGTTAGCCGGGACTCAACGGTCATCGTTAAAGATGAAGCTGAATTAAATGAAGAAGTAAAAGAAAGAGTGGCTCAACTTCAGGAGGCTCACAAAAATGAAAAGGATAAAGCAAATCGTGAGTTCATTAACCAACGTATAGCTTCGTTATCAGGAGGTATAGGGGTGGTGTATGTAGGAGGGAATACAGACCTTGAACAAAAAGAACTATTCGATAGAGTAGATGATGCAGTATGTGCAGTACGCTCTGCACTTGAAGAAGGAATACTACCGGGAGGTGGATTATCGTTGTACAACTTCCATAAAAGCTATACAGTAAAAGCAGCATCAGAAAAAGATTATGCTAAAAAAACTGCTTACGCAGTTTTAGCTGATTCTCTTAAGGCTCCGCTATATCAAATATTAGAGAATGCAGGGTTAGATGCTGACAGGGTTTATGATGACTGCAAAGGAGCACTTTACGGCTATGATGTGAAAAGAGAAAAGTACGGTTACCTAATGACGCTTGGAGTTATAGACCCCGTTAAAGTAACAAGACAGGCTCTACAAAATGCAGTGTCAGTAGCAGTAACCATTCTATCAACTAACGCAATTGTTACTATGGCACGTAGCTATGAAACAAAATAATGGATAGTCATTGGATATATAATCACTACTTAACCAAAGAGCAGAAGATTGATTTTCATTTAATGATAGTCAAAAAGACACCTATCGATGAAATTTGTAAAAAGTATAAAGTAACTAAAAGGTTTGTTAAATATAAATCTTTAAAATACTTAACCCCTACGATTCCAATTTATTTGGGAAGTAAACAGGAGCCATACTATTCAGATGAAATGATGTATGGTAAGTCTAATTTAAATTTTGATTATGCCAATACACAATCAGATATTTGCAGCCTTTAGAGAAAATGAAAAAAAAATAAAGGAAGCTATTCGATTTCTTAGAGAAAACAATTATATAGTCTATAAAGACGGAGAGTACAAAAAAAATGAGGAAAGAGAGAAAATTAAATAGCGGTACAATAAAATTTTTAAATAAAATGTTTCCTGACAAATCAGGAAAAGATAAAAAAGATAATGAAAGCAATAGGCAAAAACATAGTAATCCAAAAAATAGAGGAAGAAATTAAAACCGAAAGCGGTTTGTTATTATCCAATGAAGATGCACAATCTTTTAGATACCAAAAAGGTAAAATTATTTTACCCGGTACTGAATGTTGTAATCTAAAAAAAGGTAATGAAATCTATTATGATACAAGAAACTCTTATACATTGATAATCAATAGTGAAACTGTTACGATTATTCAGGAGAGAGATGTCGTTGTTGTCTTATAAATTTGTTCATATTCATTATAGCTTCTTTATATCTTCTATCACTATAAGAAACATTCTTTAAGAACATAGGATTCTGAGAAGGAGAGGTAGGTAACTCTTCACCGTTAAGTTTTTTATAAATAGAGGTAATAACTCTTTTGGCTTTATACGAAAGATTATACAAGCCTTTTGTTTTTCCCTTTCGCTTTCTAAATACTTCTATCCATCCATCCCTAAGTAGTTTGTTAAATCTATTTTCATCCCAAGATAGTATTCTATCAAACTCTTCAAATTTATCTTTTGAAAAATAATCTTCTGAGTTTAGAAATAGAATTACATCTAAGTCAGACTGCGTAAGTGCGTATTTTACTTTTATATATTGGCGTACTACTCTCCAATACTTTAGGTAGTCGTTGTTCAAAATACAATGAATTAAATTTATTAACTTTGTACAAAAGTAATAATTATGCCTGACAAATTAGATTTTAATAGTTCTACGTTTAAAAATTCCCAAACAAAAGGAATAGTAACTAAGAAGCCTAACACTTATGGTAGGAATAAAAAGAAAAGCAAAAACCCAACGGGTATTGCCGGTCTGTCATTTTTAAATCCTAAGTCGGGAAGATTTGGAAGTTACTCGTGACACACGATGATAAATGGTATATTGACCAATACAATAGGAATAGACTTTCTAAAGATTGGGTATACACTATAAAAGAATTATGGCAAAAAAAGGAAGAACAAAAAGTAAAGGAAAAAAAATCTGTGCCGCAGGAATAGCTTGGGCAAAGAGAACCTTTGATACATATCCGTCAGCGTATGCAAATATGGCTGCAAGTAAATATTGTAAAGACCCTAATTACGCTAAGGGTGCTAAAAAGAAAAAATAATGGACACAAAAAAATTAAAACAAATAGCATCTGAATTAAGAAAAGCATCTGCTATGCATAAAGGTCAAGCGGCTAAGATAGACAAAATGCTTAAATCAATAAAGAAAAAAAAATAGATGAGTTTATTATCACGCAAAAATAGGAAGACTATTAACGCAGCTAATCGTGACAAAATGAAAAAGTTAGAATTAGAGCGTCAAGAAAGGGCAAGAGAAAGAGCAAGAAAAGCGTTGGATGAACTAATGCAGAGAAATTAATATATAAAAATAAAGTTATGCCAACAGTTAGTTATAAATGTGGAGACACAGGAAAAATGAAAAAAAAGACTTTCCCTTACAATGCTATGGGTAAAGCTCAAGCAGTTGAGTTTGCTAATACAATGGGTGGTAAAATTAAAAACAATCCAAATAGATATTCAAAGGGATACTAATGGGTGAGTTGAAAAAATGGAGAGACGAGAAGTGGGTTCGTATAGGAACTGACGGTTCTATCAAAGGTGCTTGTGGGACAAGTAAAAACAAAAAGAATCCCGACAGGTGTTTACCTTTAAAGAAAGCTCAATCTATGACAAAAGCGGAGAGAGCAAGAACCGCAAGAAAAAAGAAACGTGCCGGTGCACGAGGTAAAACAGTTGTAGCTAATACTAAAGCAGGAAGAGTTACAAAAAAATATACTAAGAGGTAATGGCGGATAAATCAAAAATGAAATGCAATGTCGTTGTACGAAGTGATAGAGCGGGTAAAAAGAAAATGGTTAAAGCCTGTGAAGGAGGAAAAGAAAAACTTATTCACTTTGGAGCAAAAGGATATGGACATAATTATTCACGAGCTGCAAGAAAGAGCTTCAAGGCACGTCACAAATGTGGAACCGCAAAATCAAAACTAACGGCAAGGTATTGGTCGTGTAAAAAATTATGGGCAGGTAAAGGCGGTTCAACTAAATCAAGTCCGAAAAATAGAAAAGGAAAATATTAGTATCTTTGTAACTTAAATATATACTGTTATGGCAAAAAAGAAAAAAGATAATATTATGATTAAAGAATCCAATGAAGGGAAGTTCACTAATTGGGTTAAAAAAAATATGCCGGGCAAATCAACCTGTGCGGCTGCATCAGCAGTATTGAAAAGTAAAACCAAGTATAAACCAAACGTAGTCAAAATGGCGAACTTCGCTAACAACTTTGGCTGCAAAAAATAATTAAAAATGAAACAAGGTTATAACGCAAGATTGGACGAGTCTTTAGGAATGAAGCATAAAGGTCCTCACAAACAAGGATTGAAAGCTCGTAGAGATGAATCTAAGGCAATGTCTAAGAAAGATTATGGTCACGCTTATGGTGGAGACCACTCTATGAAGTATGAGAAGCATTTAGGCTCTAACGATAGAATTATCGGAAAAAAATAGTATGGGTAAGTTATTAGTAAAGATGGGAATGTGGATGCAAAAGGTTTGGAACAAAACTCTATGTAAATGGAATTGGTTAATTTCTAAACTTATTGTTGAAGTAGATGAATGTCCTGTCGCACAATGTGTTTGTAAAAAATGAAGCTAAGTGAGAAATCAAAAGGCTTTGGCGATACAATTGCTAAGGTTACTCGAATAACAGGTATTAAGTCTGCAGTAAATACAGTGTCGAAAAAGTTAGGGACGGACTGTGGTTGCGATAAAAGGCGTGATACCTTAAATAGATTAATACCCTATCAAAAATAAAAATTATGGCGTATCAAAAATTACAAGGTAAAAGAGCTATAAATGTATATCCAACGGATGATGTTATCATTCCCGCACCGGGAGATAAAGCAGTTCAAGGAACTACAGATGCTAACACTGCTAATAAGTTAGTTGACTCTACTGCATTGTTTCAAACTAAAAGTATAATTCCCGGAGCAACGGTATATAATACTTCTACTAACACTGTAGCAACAGTTACTAATGTAGATAGTGCAACTACTTTAAGTTTGAGTGCCGACATCTTTACCGCACAACCTGAAGGTTATATTGTATATAATACTAATAACAGTGAAGGTCCGGTTTTATTTGTTGGAACAGGCGGTACATTAACTATTAAAACAGTTGGTGGAGATGTTGTACAATTAACTAATGTAGCTAACGGTTCATTTATTCCAATTATGGTTCAGTGTGTACAGAACACAGGAACAGGAGCAAGTGGAATCATAGCACTGTGGTAAAATGGGTAGTATTATAGCTATAGGAAATGCAATACTAACTACTATAATGAGTGGTAGTGGTACTGTGCCTACAAATTTTTTGATAACCGAAAACGCTTTTACTCCCGCCAATGACCAAATAGTTGATGAGAATGGCGTGGATTTAATAGCAGAATAAAAATAAAATTATGGCAACAAAGTTTTCACAGTTTAACGCAGTAGGTCCATCAGGAACAACAGAGATTGTTGGATTAGATGGAGGTTCAAATGCAAAGTTTGCAGTTAACACTCTTGATGTAAGCAATCTTGCAGGTCTTCCTTTATCAATAGCAAATGGTGGAAGCGGTCAAATAACTCAAGCCACAGCTTTAAATGCACTTACTGATTCAGCAAATCAGACAATAAATAATGTATTATATATTAACAATAGTAATGAAGCTGCTTTTATAAATCCAACAACACTTCCGGGAGTACCTAAAAGTGTAGGTTTGTATGCAGAATTTCTTGATGGTATCGCAGGAGGAACTTACTATAACTTTAATAACGGAAACAATACTCCCATTGCTTTTAATGCAGTTCAAGGGAGTTGGTCAACTGACACCATAAATGGTGGCATTACAATGAATTTTAATGGTCAACCCGGCTCTGCAGGAGTCACAACCTTTACTGTGCCTTTAAGCGGTTCTTATAAAATTACATTAAACATTGATTTCTTTGACCAAACTCAAGGGTTGTCAGTAAAAGCAAATGTATTTAATGTCAATACAAGTGCACAAAAAGGATTAATATCTGAAAGATGTGAAGCTAATGCTACAATCTCACAAATGTATAACGGAATTGCAACAGTAAATTTAAACGTAAATTATGAGATTCAAATTTATGTAGAATTTTCAGGAGGTTCAGGTTCACCTAATCCTTTCCCAAATAATGCATCAGTAAACTTTCCGGGTGCTTCAGTATTGATTGAATATTTAGGATAATTAATATGGAGTATCAAACATCTATAACAGTTGACATTAAAGACCTTGAAATAAGATATGAAATAGTAAATGAAGATGACACAGTTAGACAAGGATACGACATTCAAGTTAACCCTTAAGGATGCAGCAGGATTAGGGTTTGTGCTTGTAAGCATAATGACGGTTTATTTTTCCCTCAAAGCTGATATTGCTTTAGCAATGGAAAAACCTGAGCCTGTAATTTCTGAACAAGAATATCATTATAAAGATGAGATTGTAAGGAAAACAATTATGCTCACTCAACAAGACGTAGATGCAATGAAAGAGGATGTGAAAGAAATTAAAGAAACATTAAAGACATTAGAAGAACGACTGTATGAAAATAAACGAAAATGAAAAATGTAATCTTATGTCTTATCCTATTACTATCTTTTTCTTCTAACGTAGAAAAAAAAGAAATAGTAGATGACTATGATTATACCGTTCTTCATTTAAACGCAAAGTGGAATAAAAAAAACTCTTTAGCTATTCACACTTTAAATGGTTGTAATTTAGAATACGCAATTCTTGAAGACCAACCCTCATCTGTCCAAGAACAGTTTTCTAAGATTCCCGTTATTGCATTAAAAAAAGGAAAGCAACCTGTAAGAGTGTGGGAAGGCAATATAATGTTTGAACCTACCGTAACTGTAGAAGAAATACAAAAAGCATTAGACGAACTTGAGTAATGGCAAAAATACACATCCCAATATTTAGAGAAAAGAATCACAAGAAAAGACCCGGTGTGCATTCTAAAAATGCTTCTAAAGGACAATCGGGTTATAAAGTAAAATATAGAGGACAAGGGAGATGATACCATCAGAAATAAAAAACATAATAATACATTGTTCAGCAACACGAGAAGGTGATGATAGTATAAATGCAGATGTTATTGATAGATGGCATAAGGCACGTGGATGGAAGGGTTGCGGATATCATTTCGTTGTGTTATTGGATGGAACCATTGAAAGAGGAAGGTCAATAAATATTTGTGGAGCTCACACAAGAGGATTGAATTGTAAGTCTTGGGGAGTATGTTATATCGGTGGAGTAGAGAAGGATGGTAAAACACCAAAAGATACTCGTACCGATAAACAAAAAGAATCCTTAGAGTATTTGTTATACTTTTTAAAACTTCTTGCACCTCAAGCAAGTATAAACGGACATAGGGACTATGCTAATAAAGCGTGTCCAAGTTTTGATGCAACAGAAGAATACAAGAACTTATGAAAGATATATTTTTAAAATTATTTGGAAAAGCCGGAGGCGGTATAGTGGATAGTATTAGTGGGGTGGTAGACAAGTTTATTAAAACTCCTGATGAAAAAGCTGCATTTGAAAAAGAAATGACAGAGATATTTCTTAAAGCTGAAACAGAAATGCAAAAGAATATTAGTGAGAGATGGAAAACTGATATGTCAAGCGACTCGTGGTTGTCTAAAAATGTAAGACCTATGGTTTTAATATTCTTAGTTGTATCCACTGTGCTTTTAGTTTTTATTGACGCAGGTGTAATTCATTTTGAAGTAAAAGCTAATTGGGTAGACTTATTGCAATTAGTGTTAATCACCGTGATTTCAGCTTATTTTGGCGGAAGGTCGTTTGAAAAGATTAAAAGAAAATAATTCGTAACTTTGTATCAAACTAAAATTTAATCAAAATGAAATTAAGTAAAGAAGAATTAGAAGAGGTTCAGTCATTAAACACTGAATACACTAAAAAGAAAATAATGCTTGGAGATTTAGAGATTCAAAAAGCAACAATCATTTCTGAGATAGCAAGTTTAAAAATGAAGTTTGCTCAGAATGAAAAAAAATTAATTGACAAATACGGGAAAGATTCTGTTATCAATATTCAAACAGGAGAAGTCCAACAAAAAAAATAAATACTGATGGCTAAAATTTCTACATATATTATTGATAGTACACCCCAACTAACTGATAAGGTTATTGGTACAGATGTAACGGATAATAACATAACTAAAAATTATCTAATTGGTGATATTGTAGCTTTAGTCCCATCCCCAACTTTGTCTCCAACAAAAATGTTTTATGGAGACGCTGCTTCTTTAGCTGCTGAAACCTCAACACTAACATACATAGTAGGGGGTTCAGGTATAGTTGCAGAAGATACTGTTGTAATGAGCGGTACTCTATTGGCTGATGTATGTAGCATTAACAGTGTTACATCTGTATTGGTGGGTAAAAGAGTTCTTTCACAACAAAGTGGAATAGCAAATTCAGTGGCTATTGGACAAGACATTTGTGATTCAGGAGCCAATAATTGTGTTGACAATGTATTAATTGGAAAAGAAATGTTATCTGCAGCCGCAGACTCATTTACAAAAAATGTATTGATTGGAAGTAAAGTATTAAATCAATCATCACAACAAATTGATTCTAACACTGTAATTGGATATGAAGCAGGTCAAGCATTAGACGTGCCTCTTTCTGCTAACATATTTATTGGTGAGGAAGCTGCTAAACTTGGAGGACTCAGTGGTCAAGGTTTAACTACTAACATTGCTATAGGGAAACAAGCCGGATTAAATTTAGGTAATTCAGGTAACAATGCACCAACAAATAACATTGCTATTGGTACTAATGCAGGTAAAGCAAACAGTGGTAATAACAATATTAGCATAGGAACCAATAGCGGAGTATCAGCTAACTTAGGATTTTTTAATGTAGGGTTAGGTGCTAATGCTTTAACGAGTCAAGTGGGTGGAGACTTTAATGTGGCTATAGGTAATGATGCTTTAGAACAATTACAAACCGGAACTACTAATACTGCGGTTGGTAAAGCTGCAGGTTCAACTGTAGTAGGGTTTACTAATACTACCAACTTAGGTCATAACTCTCAAGCACAAGCAGACAATGAAGTTGTTTTAGGAGATAACAATGTAACTACCCTAAGATGTAATACACAGATTATACAAGGGTTATCAGATTTAAGAGATAAGGATAATATTGAAGAGTTGTCTTTAGGTTTAGAGTTTATTATGGACTTAGACCCTGTAACTTGGGATTGGGACAGAAGAGATGGCTCAATGAAAGGTAAAAAAGATTCAGGATTTGTAGCTCAAGAAATTGACGAAGTTGTTGAAGATTGGGAGGCAGAAGAAATATTACCATCTTTACTGAATAAAAATAATCCTGATGCTTGGGAAGTGGGTAATGCCGCATTAATTCCTGTGTTAGTAAAAGCTATACAAGAGCTAAAAAAAGAACTTGACGCTTGTAAAGCAGAAAAGTAAAATTTAATTAAATGGATATTAGGAAAATCTCTATAGGTCCTGACTATAAGTCAGGAGCAATGCACTACATCGTAGGGCAAAATGTGTTAGGTTCAGCATATACAATTCACCTTATAAAATATTACGAAGAAACAGATTCTATTAAAATTTGGATTGAAGAAGCCAATGGAGGAGTAGTTGTATGTTGGAAAGAATTTACAAATACTATGCCTATATCTATTGAGTATAACATCAATTTTTAATGAAATCTATTTATCAGTTTATAGTTAGTCCTGTAAATAACAAACGATATAACAACACTAAACAAATAGGTGATGTTGATTTTGTTATTAGTACATCTGAAGAAAACTACACTACATCAAACCGAGAAGCTAAGGTTATCGAAACCCCTATAAACTACAAGGGTCCGATTAAAAAAGGCGACATATTGTTAGTCCATCATAATGTCTTTAAATTTTATAATGATATGAAAGGGAAAAGACAAAGTGGTAGGAGTTTTTTAAAAGACAATATTTTCCTTGTGGATGATGAACAGTTCTTTGCTTATAAAAAAAATGGTAAATGGATGGGGTACGATAGGTATTGTTTTGTAAAAGGTGTACCTGTAGAAGAAAGTTATATATACAAACCCCTAACTAAAGAACCCTTAATGGGAGAGGTAGTTATTATCAATGAGACACTTAAAAGTAAAGGCGTAAAGGTAGGAGATAAGGTATGTTATAAACCTAATCAAGAATATGAATTTAAAGTGGATGATGAAAAACTATATAGATTGTTTGACCACTCTATTACTTTGGTGTTATGATTACAATGAATTTTTTAAATGTCTTACCTAATCCTGATGCTTACGTAGAAGAAATAGAAAGAGGGGGGTGGAAAGTTATAGAAGCAGAGGCAGGAGAGTTTAGAGGAATACAAGAAAGAGGAGATGATGAATTAGCTAAATTAGTAATGCAAGTATTTCCTGAATACGAAATAACTTTAAACTTTGTGCGTAAATCTCCACTTCATCAAGAAGAACCTCATTTTATTCATACAGATGATATGCACGGAGATAGAACAGTAATTTTATATCTAAACAAACAATATCCTGAAGGATACGGTACAACTCTTTATGATGATAATGATACACCTATTCTTATAAATCGGGCACAATATAATAGTGCTTTTATATTTGAATCAAAAGTAAAACATTCAAGGAATATTAAAATAAACTTTGGTTCTAATAGTGATGCAAGAATGGTGCAAGTAATGTTTTTAAAAGCAAAAGATGAATAATTATATTTTTTGGGAAGACGAATGGAATGAGCACGATGGTTCACCTATTCCAATTAGAAAAAAGAAAAGAATTAAAAATGAAATCAAAAGAAACAAAATTAAAAATAATAGAAGCAGGACATCAAGCAGTGGAACAACTGATAAAAGTGGCTAAACAAAAAATTATAAAGCCTGACCCTGAAGATGATTTAGCGGCTGATAGATTAAAGAATGCGGCTGCCACTAAGAAGTTATGTATCTTTGATGCATTTGAAATACTTAAAAAAATAGAAGAAGAAAAAGAAGTTTTAGAAGGAACCAATAACAATACTAAAGTAGATACAAAACAAGGATTTGCAGAACGAAGGTCAAAATAACATATTATATAAAGTCGTACACGATTATGTACCTAAGAATGTATTATCGAATAAAAATCGAAATCGTTCTTGGTTGTATGGTTATAACGAAAAATATGACCTTATTGTTATTTCTAAATCAGGTGAGATAGGAAGTGTACTCTACATATCAGGATTACATATTGCTTTACCTAAACAACCTAAAGAGTGTCTTCAAAGACACTCCACTCAATCAGAACAATATTGGGAGCGGAAAGAACTCCCAAAACCTTTATCTAAAATATCATCTATCTTTCAGTGGAATGAAATGCCAACGGCATTTAAAGCACGATGGGTTGATTATATAGAAGCAGAGTTTGATAATAGAGAAGGTGGTTTTTGGTTTTTGAATAATGGGAAACCCACATATATTACAGGAGCTCACTATATGTATTTACAGTGGACTAATATTGATGTGGGTTATCCTGAATATCGAGAAGCTAATAGAATACTATATATTTTTTGGGAAGCCTGTAAGGCTGACAAGAGAAGTTTTGGAATGATATATTTAAAGATAAGACGTTCAGGTTTTTCTTTTATGTCTTCTTCTGAATGTGTAAACACAGGTACTCTTGTAAAAGATTCAAGAGTAGGTATATTATCTAAAACGGGTTCCGATGCTAAAAAAATGTTTACCGACAAGGTAGTGCCGATAAATAGTAGGCTTCCATTCTTTTTTAAACCTATTATGGATGGTATGGATAAACCTAAAACAGAATTGGCTTATCGTGTACCCGCTTCAAAGATTACTAAAAAAAATATGTATGATATAGAAGAGGATGAAATCGAAGGACTTGACACTACTATTGATTGGAAGAATACAGACGACAACTCTTATGATGGTGAAAAACTTTTATTGTTGGTTCACGATGAAAGCGGTAAATGGTTAAAGCCTAATAATATTTTAAATAATTGGCGTGTAACAAAAACTTGTTTACGTTTAGGAAGCAGGATAATAGGAAAGTGTATGATGGGTTCAACCTCTAATGCTTTAAGTAAAGGAGGAGGAAACTTTAAAAAATTATACTATGATTCCGATGTGTTAAAACGAAATGCTAATGGTCAAACTAAAACAGGACTCTATTCTTTATTCATTCCAATGGAATGGAATATGGAAGGATTTATAGATAGATATGGTCAGCCTGTTATTGATAATGTAACAGAAAAAATAAGAGGTATTGATAATGAGTATATAAATCAAAGTGCATTACAGTATTGGAAAAACGAAGTAGATTCATTGAAGCACGACCCCGATGCGTTAAATGAATATTATCGTCAATTTCCTCGAACTGAATCACACGCATTTAGGGATGAGAGTAAACAATCTTTATTTAATCTCACAAAGATATATCAACAGATTGATTATAATGACGCAATGATAACTGAGCAGCATTTAACAAGAGGTTCATTTCATTGGCAAAACGGAATAAAAGATACAAAGGTTTATTTTACTCCTGACAAACGAGGTAGGTTTATTATAACTTGGGTTCCCAATAAAGGAATCCAAAACAATAACTATACCAAGAACGGGAAAAAGTTTCCGGGCAATGAGCATATAGGAGCTTTTGGTTGTGACTCTTATGATATTAGTGGAACAGTAGGGGGTAAAGGTTCTAATGGAGCGTTGCACGGACTAACTAAGTTTTCAATGGAAGAAGCTCCAAGTAGTGAGTTTTTTTTAGAATATATTGCAAGACCACAAACTGCTGAGATATTTTTTGAAGATGTACTTATGGCGTGTGTTTTTTATGGTATGCCAATACTAATAGAAAATAACAAGCCTCGTTTGCTTTATCATTTTAAAAATAGAGGATACAGGGGGTTTTGTATGAATAGACCTGATAAACAATTTATTAAATTATCTAAAAGTGAAAAAGAATTAGGGGGTATACCAAACTCAAGTGAAGATGTAAAACAAGCACACGCTGCGGCTATTGAATCTTTTATAGAAGCAAATGTTGGTTTACGAGAAGATGAAGATATGAGTTCTATGTATTTTAATAGAACCTTAGAAGATTGGGCACGGTTCGATATAAACAATAGAACTCGTTACGATGCGTCTATTAGCTCCGGATTAGCCATAATGGCTTGTCAAAAGCATTTGTATATGCCTGAAAAAAAAGAGTCAAGAATTATGATTAACTTTGCAAGGTATAGTAACGATGGAAAATTAAGTCAGATACTTAGATGAAAGATATAAAAATAAATATTTCATCTGCAGGGTTTCCAAGTCAATTTGCATCTGATGCTGAAAAAGCTACAGACCAATATGGATTGATGATAGGACAGGCTATTCAATATGAATGGTTCCGTAAAGATGGAAATGGCTGCAGATTCTATGACCAATGGCGGGAGTTTCATAGGTTAAGATTATACGCAAGAGGCGAACAATCAATAAGAAAATATAAAGATGAATTAGCAATTGACGGTGATTTATCGTATTTAAATTTAGATTGGACACCCGTTCCTATTATTCCTAAGTTTGTTGATATTGTTGTAAACGGAATGTCTGATAGACTATTCAAGGTCAAGGCATATGCACAAGATGCGATGTCTCAAGCCAAGCGTTCAAAATACCAAGACTTAGTAGAAGGGCAGATGGCTGCTAAAGATATTCTAAGTATTATACAAAAGAAAGGTGGGTATGACCCATTTGTAATTCCTGAAGATGAACTTCCTGCAAGTGATGAAGAGCTTTCATTATATATGCAGCTTAATTATAAACCGGCTATTGAGATAGCCGAAGAAGAAGCTATTAACACTATACTTGATGAAAATCATTATATCGATTTACGTAAGAGATGTGATTTAGATATTACTACTTTAGGTATTGGTATAACAAAACACGAATTTTTAAAAGGAGCAGGAGTAGAAATAAAATATGTAGACCCTGCAAATGTAGTATATAGCTATACTGAAGACCCTTATTTTAAAGATTGTTTTTATTGGGGAGAAGTAAAGTCTTTACCTATTACTGAGTTAATGAAAATTGACCCATCGCTAACGAATGCAGATTTAGAAGAGATTTCTAAATATAGTCAAACGTGGTATGATTATTATAATGTAGCACAATTTTATCAAAACGATATATTTTACAGAGACACCTGTACATTACTTTACTTTAATTACAAGACTACAAAAAAGATGGTCTACAAAAAGAAAGTAACCGCATCAGGCGGAAACAAGGTTATTGAAAAAGATGACCAATTTGACCCACCGGTTGAAGTAATGGAAGAGGGTAATTTTGAAAAGTTTGAAAAAACTATTGATGTGTGGTATGATGGAGTAATGGTTATGGGAACAAACATTATTCTTAAATGGGAACTTGCTCGTAATATGGTAAGACCTAAATCTACAAGTCAACACGCTTTACCTAACTATGTTGCTTGTGCTCCGAGAATGTATAAAGGAACATTAGAATCATTAGTTCGTAGAATGATTCCTTTTGCTGATTTAATTCAAATGACTCATTTAAAATTACAACAAGTAATTTCTCGTGTAGTTCCTGATGGTGTATACATTGATGCGGATGGATTAAATGAAGTAGACTTAGGAACAGGAAATGCTTACAATCCCGAAGATGCTTTAAGACTTTACTTTCAAACAGGTTCTGTAATTGGTAGGTCTTATACGCAAGATGGAGATTATAACAATGCCAAGATTCCTATACAACAACTTACATCTAACTCCGGTGCTTCTAAAACACAAATGCTTATAACCAACTATAATCATTATCTTAATATGATTAGAACGGTTACAGGATTAAATGAAGCAAGAGATGGCAGTATGCCTGACCCTGACTCGTTAGTTGGTTTACAAAAACTTGCAGCATTAAACTCTAATGTAGCTACTCGACATATTCTTGATGGTAGCTTATATATTTATAGAACGATAGCAGAAGCCTTAACATATAGGGTAGCAGACATATTAGAATACGCTGACTTTGCAGATGATTTTGCTAACAAAATAGGTAAATACAATGTATCTATTTTAGATGAAATTAAAAACTTGTACATATATGATTTCGGAATCTTTATTGAAGTTGCACCTGATGAAGAAGAGAAAGCCAAACTTGAACAAAATATTCAAATGGCATTATCTAAACAAGATATTAACTTAGAAGATGCAATTGATATAAGAGAACTTAAAAATTTAAAACTCGCAAATCAATTATTGAAACTTAAACGCCAACAAAAGCAAGACAGAGAAGAACAAGTAATGATGCAGAAACAGGCTATGACTGCACAACAAAACTTGAAGTCTCAAGAAATGGCAGCTTCAATAGCAATGAAAAAATCTCAGATGGAGATGCAAGGAAAGATGCAGTTAGAACAAGCTAAGATTGCATTTGAAATTGAGAAGATGAATAATGAGGCTAAATTAAAGTCTCAACTAATGGCAGAAGAGTTTGCATATAATCAACAACTGAGAGATATATCTGAAAATGCTTTACAAAGTAGAGAGACTCAAAGAGAAGAAGCTAAATCTTCACGTATTAATCAACAGAACACGCAACAATCACGATTAATTAATCAGCGTAAAAACAATACGCCACCCCAAATATTTGAATCTAATGAGGACAGTTTAGACGGTTTTGACTTAGCTGAGTTCTCACCAAGATAATTGAATAAATTGAACCAAAATTATTTATTAACTTTGTACAAAATCTAATCTAATGGAAATTAAAGTAAAAGAGGTACAGACTACCGAAAAGTCTAAACAACAAATTGAACAAGAACTTCTTGATAAGCACGATGCAAAACTTGAAGCACAAGAAGTTAAAGAAACTAAAACAAACGACCCTAATGTGGAGCGAGTGGTTATCGGCAATGCGAACCCCACCACCACAGAAGAGCAAGAAAGTGTACAGTCGAAAGATGAAGCACAAGAAGAAACAACTCAATCCTCAGAGTTAAAAGAGGAAGACGTTCTTTCATTTATTAAGAATAGGTACGAAAAAGATTTTACATCTGTAGACCAAATCTTTGACCAACAGTCAGAGAATGAAGATTTACCTGAAGATGTAAAGGCTTATTTCGAATATAAAAAGACCACCGGTAGAGGAATGGATGACTATGTAAAACTTAGTCGAGATTTTTCTACTATGGATGAGGACAGTCTTTTAACTGAATATCTTTTAGCTTCAGGTGAAGCAACTGATGACGAAGACGTGGAAGTTCTAATGGACGACTACACTTTTGATGAAGAGCTTGACGAAGAAAGAGATATCAAGAAAAAGAAAATGTCCAAGAAAAAAGCTATTGCTAAAGCTAAAAAGTTTTTTGAGGAACAAAAAGAAATGTACAAACAACCCCTTGAGTCAAGCACGGTTGGAATTTCTGAAGATGACCAAAAACAACTTGATAGTTATAAGCAATATTTAGCTGAGGCTAAAAGCAATGAACAGGAAATAAAAAGAAAAAGAGATTGGTTTTTAGATAAGACCAACGAAGTATTCACGGATTTCAAAGGTTTTGATTTCAAGATAGGTGATACTACTTTAACTTTTAATCCCGGTGATTCAAGCAAAATCAAAGAAGCTCAAACTAATTCTAATTCTTTTGTAAAAAAGTTTGTAGACCAAGAGAGTGGATTATTGACAGATGCGGCAGGTTACCATAGGGCATTAGCCATCGCAATGAATCCTGAACGATTTGCTCAGTTTTTTTATGAGCAAGGGAAAACCGATGCAACAGAGGATGTTACACGTAAAATGAAAAATGTCGATATGACAGAGCGTAGAACACCACAGTTGACAAGGCAAAATAAGGACGGGTTGCAAATCAAGTCTATTTCTACACCAAGTAGTAGAGGCTTGAAGATTAGAAGTAATAAAAATTAGTAATAACCATTTTAAAAATTAGAAATTATGGCAGGAGCATTTGGCGGAGTAGGTTTCGACTTACAACCATCGGCACAACAGGTGCCGTTAAGCACAAATTATATTACCAATTTCGATTTCTTGAATCAGTATCTACCGGATACATATGAGAAAGAATTTGAAAGATATGGTAATAGAACAATTAGTTCGTTCTTACGTTTAGTAGGAGCAGAAATGCCTTCTAACTCTGACCTTATCAAATGGGCGGAGCAAGGAAGGTTACACGTTAAATATATAAATTGTACTACTGCAGCAGCAGGAGCAGCAGATGAAGCTACTTTTACAGTTAATGATAGTCCGGTACCGGTTGATGCAGCAGGTGCTGATATACCTACTACAGGGGGGAACCCTTTTAGTGCACAAAACGGTATTGCAATCAGAACAGGACAGACAGTCGTGATATCTGATAATGCAGGTAGCGGTGAAAACAAAGGTATCGTAACTGAAGTTGACCTTGCAAACAGTACATTTAAAGTAGCTTTTTATGAAGCAGCAGGTTTAATTGTTGCAGGAGCAGGAGCAACTTTTACTGTATTTATCTACGGTTCTGAATTTAGAAAAGGAACTGCAGGAATGGCAGGTTCTTTAGAATCAGATGACTATATATTTGATAATTCACCAATTATCGTTAAAGATACTTATCAAGTATCAGGTTCAGATATGGCACAAATCGGTTGGATTGAAATTACAACTGAGAATGGAGCTTCAGGATACCTATGGTATATGAAGTCTGAGCACGAAACTCGATTGAGATTTGACGATTATCTTGAGACTGCAATGGTAGAAGCAGTACCGGCTGAGGCAGGTTCAGGTGCGTCTAACGCAGGAGCAGGAGCAGGTATGAACCCAAGTTTTGGTAACAAAGGTTCTGACGGTATCTTCTATTCAGTATCAGATAGAGGTAACTTATGGACAGGTGGAGTGCCTGATTCATTAAGTGACTTTGATACTATCATTGGTAGATTAGATGCACAGGGTGCTATCGAAGAGAATGTATTATTCCTTGACAGACAGTTTAGTTTCGCTATCGATGATATGTTAGCAGAGCAAAACTCTTATGGAGTAGGTGGTACATCTTATGGTCTATTTGACAACGATACAGAAATGGCTCTTAACTTAGGATTTACAGGTTTCCGTAGAGGATATGACTTCTACAAAACTGATTGGAAATACTTAAACGACCCAACAATGAGAGGTGATTTACCTACAGGAGTTGGTTCAGCAAGTATCAACGGTTTGTTAGTACCTGCAGGTTCTACAAGTGTTTATGACCAAGTTCTTGGTAAAAACGCTAAGAGACCATATCTACACGTTAGATATAGAGCTTCTGAAACTGAAGATAGACGTTACAAAACGTGGATTACAGGTTCAGCAGGTGGAGCAGCTACAACAGATATCGATGAGATGAGAGTTAACTACTTGTCTGAAAGATGTGTATGTGTATTAGGAGCTAACAACTTTGTGTTGTTTGACAACTAATAGTTATTGAAAAGAGGGGGTGTCTTTAAAGACACTCCCCCTTTTTTATTGTTTAAAATTTAAATTAAATTAAAATGAAATCAGAATTAAAAGATAGAGTTTATAAACTCACAAGAGACAGAGCACCTCTGTCTTGTATTATTCCCTCAAGAAATACTCAAAGAAATCCATTACTTTATTTTGATGAAGAGAAAGGATATAACAGACCATTAAGATATGCGAGAAATCAGAAGACTCCTTTTGAAGACGAGCAAGGTGGAAATGCAATAGTAGAACCTGTAATATTTACAGATGGACTATTAAGAGTTCCTAAAACTAATCCTGTTCTTCAAGAGTTTTTACATTACCATCCATTACGTGGGAAAAAATTTGTTGAAATAGATTATGGTAAAGACGCTGCTCAACTTGTTGAAGCAATGAATGTAGAAGTAGATGCTTTAGTAGAAGCTAAATCTATGAGCATTGAGCAATTAGAAAGCGTTGGTAGAGTTATTTTTGCAAGAGATGTGTCTACGGTATCCACCGCAGAATTAAGGCGAGACATAATGATTTTTGCTCGTACAAACCCTGATGGGTTTTTATCTGCAATCTCAAATCCTAATCTTAAAATACAATCTCAAGTTCAGAAATTTTTTGATGAAAGGCTACTTACCTATAGAGCAAAGAACCGAGAGGTTTATTATAATCTAAAAGGAAATAAAAAGCGTTTAGTAATTATACCTTTTGGTGTAGAGACAAATGACTTCTTAGGTCAGTGGTTTAAATCCGATGAAGGCGTAGAGGTATTGGCATTTTTGGAAAAGCAATTGTAAAAAAATAACATATATTTTTTACTTATCTTTGTGCTTTATTAACCTCATAAATTTTTTATTATGAACAAATATGGAGATTTAACCACAACAGGTGGTGACGGACTCATTTCTTTAATGAATGTTGCATCTTGTTATCTTGATGGTAGCTCAGATGTAATTATTGATTATACTAATGGTTCTAAAATTGCTATTGCGTCAGCAGCAGCTTTAGCACAAGCAGACGTAGACATCGTATTCGGTGTTATCAAAAGTGCTCAACAACAAAAATGGAGCAAAGTAAAGTATATAATTCCGGCATTAAGTGAACCCGTTAATGCTATAACATTCACCTTTTAAAACTTAGAAACTATGATGAATAAATTTTTAAAAATCGGAGATTATGTTTTTGGAGGTAGTGTAATCTATGTTGGCGTAAGCGGAGGGACATTAACCCTTAACTACTCTGACAAGCAAATTGCTCTAAGCGGAGCAGGAAGTTTTGGAGCTGCAGATAAAGTTGCAGTCGAAAATGCTCTTGTATCTGTATGGGCTCAATCTTATACTGACTCAACCATTGATGTAACTTTAAGTCAAGCAATAACAACAGTTGCATAGCAATTGTTTTATTGAAGAAACTAAGAAGGGGACTCAAAAAGAGTCCTCTTTTTTTTTTACTTATCTTTGTAACAAAGTATTGACCAATGATAAACTCGGTAAGAAACACAGTATTATCTATACTTAATAAGAATAACTACGGATATATTTCTCCTGCAGATTTTAACTTGTATGCAAAACAAGCTCAGTTAGATATATTTGAAGATTACTTTTATCAGTATAACTACCAACTGAATAAAGAAAATGTAAGACAATCCGGCACAGGATATGCGGACATAACTAAAGGTTATGAAGAGGTAATTAATATATTTTCTGAAACTAAGTTTTTAGCTCATCAGTTTAACAACAAATTCTTTACACCGAGTCCTACTACTACCAATGATAATTATTATTTGCTGAATAAAGTTTTAGCATTTACAAGATTATTAACTTCAGGAGTGAACAGTGGTGTAGTAGCCGGTCAGTTAGAAGATTTAGTTTCAGCAGATTTTGTTGCGGATGGAGTTCAAGTAGGAGATATAGTTGCTAATACCACAACAGGAGCAGTGGCTTTTGTAGGTCAAGTAATCAACTCACAAGAGTTAGCTTTAATAAATGATGATGGAACTGTGGCTGATATTTTTACTGCGAGTCCGGAAGGATATGCTATATATGATGATGCTATAGTAAATGAGGCAGAAAAAGTTACGCAAAGTAAAATTACTATGCTGAACAATTCAATGTTGACGGCACCATCAACTTTATTCCCTGCATACACTCAGCAAGAACCATTACTGACTTTGTTCCCCGCAAGTATAAATACTGTGGGAGCGGTGCAATGTCAATACATAAGATATCCGTTTGACCCAAAATGGACTTATATAAATTTAGTTGGAGGCGAACCATCATTTGACCAATCACAACTTGACTATCAAGATTTTGAATTGTCAATATCTGATGAACCAACATTAGTTTTAAAAATATTACAGTATGCGGGTATGTCAATAAGAGAAATAGCTGCGGTGCAGTTTGCTCAAGGATTAGAACAAAAAGAAGACCAAGACGAAAAATAATAAACTATGCCTTATATATCACAATATCAGTATTACGAAAACGGTGGAAGCCAACCTGAAAATGCAAATTGGGGTTCTTACCAATACGTATCACTTTATGACATCGTAAACAATTTTATGTTGATGTATGCAGGAAATCATAGTCTTGTGAATAATGAAGAAAGATATAAGATTTTATTTCACGCTAAACGTGGTATTCAAGAATTAAACTATGATGCTTTTAAAGAAATTAAAATATTACAACTTACTGTTTGCAACACACTTAGATATGTTTTGCCGTCTGATTATGTTAATTGGGTAAGAATATCAATGCATAAAAATGGTTTGTTATATCCATTAACAGAAAATATTCAAACCAATTGGAGTAGTGCATATCTTCAAGACAATAAATGTAGAATATTATTTGACCATACAGGAGAAGCTCTAAGTCCACAGTTTTCTGAATTAGACTTTGATAGAATTACAGGAGGAGAAAAAAGTATTTACTTAAACTCTAACAGTCCTTTTGATGGAATGGAAGGTTGGTGTTGTGATGGATATTGGTATTTTGATTATCAAATTGGAGATAGGTTTGGATTAAATACAGAAACTGCTAACGCTAATCCTACATTTAGTATAGACAAAAAAGGTGGGGTAATTAACTTTAGCTCACAAGTTGCTAACGAATCCATAGTGTTAGAATATGTTTCTGATGGTATGGAAAATGGAGATATAAGTGCCATTACAGTTAACAAACTATTTGAAGAATACATATACGCATACATTGAATATTCTATACTCGGCTCAAAACAAGGTGTCCAAGAATATATTGTTTCAAGAGCACGTAAAAAGAAAAGTGCTTTACTAAGAAATGCTAAAATCAGAATAAGTAACATACATCCGGGTAGGCTTTTAATGAATATGAGAGGCAAGGATAAATGGCTAAAGTAATATGGCGAACACGCAAAGAAATTTTATATCGGGTATAATGAATAAAAGTCTTGATGAAAGGCTTTTACCTAATGGTCAATATGTTGATGCATTAAATGTTCGTTTAGGCTCTACAGAAGAAACAGAAGTAGGTTCGGTAGAAAACACTAAAGGAAACATAGCTCTTACATCATTAGAGTACGATGGCACCCCGTTGTCAAGTTCAGCAAGATGTATTGGTGCATATGAAGATGGAGGTAATGAAACTATTTATTGGTTTATTCACGATAATGCATTCGTTACAAGTCCAACTAACATTCTTGATTTAATAGTGTCTTTAAATGTTCAAACAAACACTTTAACATATCACGTAATAAGTATAAGCAACCCCACTTCAAGTGCCACTACTTTAAGTTTTAATCCAAAATATTTAATAACCGGTGTCAATCTTGTTGACCAAAAACTATTATTTTTTACTGACAATATTAATCCTCCACGATTTATAAATGTAGAAAGAAACTATGGTAACCCCGTAGCCAATGTAGATGGATTTTCTGCCGAGTCATTACTCGTTATAAAGAAGCCACCTATCACTTCTCCGTCTTTAAATCTTTTACCACCAACAAGTCAAAACAATTTTTTAGAAGACAGGTTTGTATGTTTTGGTTACAGATATCAATATGCTGACGGAGAGTTTTCTGCAACTTCACAATTTTCTGAAGCTGCATTTATAGCGAAACCTTTTGATTATGATTTCGGTGTTGGATTAAATGACGGTATGTTAAATGCTATTAACACTGCAGATATTACATACAACTCAGGTGGTCCATTAGTAACTGCAGTGGAGTTGTTGTGGAAAGATATGACCAATGGCAATATAAGAGCTATAGAAAAACTAAACAAAGCTCAATTAGCTATAGCAGATGACACAGAATATACCTACCGATTTGAAGATAGTAAAATATTTACAGTATTACCAAGTAGTGAAATTCTTAGGCTTTATGATAATGTGCCAAGATTAGCTCAAGCTCAAACTTTAATGGGTAATCGATTAATTTATGGTAACTATTTAGAGCAATATGATTTAATTACTCCTTCAGGTGGTCCTGTTCAACTTAACTACACCGCTTCTTTAAATTCAACTATAGTAGGGTTAGAAACTTTAGAGACAAGCAGTGCGGTGCAACTTTATAGTGTATTTGGTATACAGACTTCAGTTATAAATGGTAGAGCTCTATTTGATAATATAGGAACTTTTGATTTAAAAGCCGGTGCATCAATTGAGTTTGAAATTAATTTCGAACACGACTCTTTTGCAGGTGTTATTCCTACTCAAACTAACGGACTAAATACGTTATCTTTTGTGTATATATTACCAAGAGATTATAGCTCCGCATTTGACTTAGCTTCAAGTCAAGAGTTTATAGATAGAATAGGAACTATAAACAATATTCAGACTGTAGCTAATTCTTGTAATGGAGATACAATGACCGATGTTTTTAATTGTTCGTTAAATCAAACATTAGATAATTTAACTAAATCTGAAAGTGGAGTAACGGCAGTAAATCAACCTATTCAAATAATAGCTCAACCCGGACAAGATTATATAGGATTCACATTACTTGCAATGGTGTATGAATTAAATCCTAACAGTGGTGATACTATAGAGTATTATAAAATTCAAAGTCTAAGTGGTACCTATCAAACAGTAGGAGATACAAAATCTTTACATAGTAATAGAAACTATGAGGTGGGAATAATTTATATGGATGATTTTAATAGAGCAACTACTGCTTTAGTAAGTCAATATAATACTCAGTTTGTTCCGTGTGAAAATGCTGAGTCTAAAAATCGAATTCAAATAGATATACCTACTACTCAAGTAGCTCCTGCGTGGGCGACACGATATAAGTTTTGTATTAAACAAGACAAAGAAGATTATTTTAACGTATACAGTTCTTTCTTTGTAACTGACCCAACCACTGCAGCTACCTACTTTTTATTGGAAGGTCAAAACGCACAAAAGGTTGAGGAGGGAGATATATTACAAGTTAAGTCCGACACTGATGGACCATTACGAAGATGTGCTTTTGCTACAGTATTAGAAAAGAAATCTCAAATTGCAGATTTTCTTGACCCACCCCCTGTAGTTCCCGGCAGTAATCCTGTAATAGACATACCTGTGCCTACAGGCGTGTATATGAAGATGAGAGCAAATGATTTTGCTACGGAGTTTACCGAAAATGCAGTTATAAATTATGGTCAGAAAAGTAGTACAGGAAGTGGATGTAGACAAATATATTATCCTTGTTTTGTAACAGATAGTGCAGGTAATGACACGGCTTATACGGTACCGGCAGGAAGTAAAATAAAAATAAAAATAGATAACTTTAGAAGAGGAAATGAAGACAGTGCGTTTGGAAATGTTCCTGAAAAAAAGTGGTTTGTTGACACAGACTTTACTTCTCAGAGTAACTACTCTTCTTTACAAACTTGGTTTGAAGGTGATAATATTGCTGCGGCTTTAAGTGCTCAAGCGATTACAGATGGGACGGGTGTTACCGGACCAAACTACGACCCTAACGGAAACTTAGGAGCTTGTTCAACGGCTTCAATTTCTTGTACGTTTATAGGTGGTTTAGGACCATTAGAGTTTGTTGTAAAAAGCTCTGAAGGATATAGTGGAAGTAAGAAAGAAACAAGATTAAGAGTTAGAATAGAAGTAATAAGAGCAACAGGCTTTATTGCTTGGGAAACTAAACCAACTGATGCAGTGCCTGATGTATGGTATATTAGTCCTGATTCATATCCCTTAGCACCCGCTAACACTTGCGAGTATAACTTGGAAGTAGATTCTGCTGAACCTAACGCTATAGAGTTTGATTATACCGATATATATGGTAACCCGGCTACCGTTAATGTAGGAAGTGGGCAAACTGTTACAGGCGTTATTGGAATATGTAACACTATGGTTACAAGTCCATCTACCCCTCCTGTTAACCCTGCTAATATTACTATTGATAGTTTTGTTATTCCTCAAGGTGGTCATATTGGAAATGTTCAAACTCAGTTTGGTGGTGTTGGAGGAACAAATCCCGCTATAATAAACACGGCATTTTTTAATTGCTTTGCTTTTGGAAATGGAATTGAAAGTTATCAAATACGAGATGAGATAGCAGGAAAAGAATTAACTCTTGGTAATCAAGTAACAAGCACATCGGCTCAAGAATATAAAGAAGTGCATAGATTTGCTGACTTAACTTATAGCGGAGTATTTAATGATGAGTCAAACTTAAACAAACTGAATGAGTTTAATTTAGGTTTATTAAACTTTAAACCTTTAGAGGAAGAGTTTGGGAATGTAATGAAGTTAGACGGAAGAGAAACAGATGTTCTGTGTTTACAAGAAGATAAAATTTCTTATATATTAGCCGGTAAAAATTTACTTAGTGACGCAACAGGTGGAGGTGCAATATCGTCAGTACCTGAAGTATTAGGAACTCAAATAGCACGTATAGAAGAATATGGTATAAGTTTTAATCCTGAAAGCTATGCTAAATGGGGGAGTAATAAATTTTTTACTGACGCAAAAAGAGGAGCCGTTATACAATTAAAAGGAAGCTCTGCACAAAACGAACAACTTTCAGTTATATCAGAAGCGGGAATGCGTTCTTGGTTTAGAGATTTATTTATTGACAGTTTTAATACTCAAAAACTTGGTGGGTATGACCCATATATGAATGAGTATGTTTTAAGTTCTAATGATAATTTATTACCTGAAATAGTAGAATGTATTGATTGTGGTATTACTCGTACCTTAGATGTATCGGCAGGTAATCCTTCAAACTTTTGTTCAGATGTAGGAAATTCAGTAGGTGCAGTTATTGTCACTTGGAATGTGTTAGGTGGAAGCGGAGATGATTTTCAAGTAGAAACCACATATAATGGAGTAGTTCAACCAAGCGGAGCAACTGCTGCAAGTGGAACAATATCTGTAAATAAAAACGTAGTTACTCCTGAAAAAGTAAATGTATTTATTTCTATGGTAAATACAGGAAATGTTTCATTAGAAGTAACAGTAGCGTGTCCTGACGCAAGCTCTATAACTATTATTCAAGTATGTATTTCTAAAAATGAAAATGCAGGTGAATTTATACACAATGAATATGATTGGAATGATGGTGTTGTTCAATCACCAACACAAAGCGTGGGAGTTCAATTAGCTGCAGGTCAATCAAATCCTTTAGTGTCACAATATAGTTCTGTAACAGGTTTACAAGGCTCTATTGCTCCACCTAACGGTTCTACTGTTAGAATCATAAGCAATCAAATACCTCCTACAGACAATTTTGTATTCGACCCTGCGGAAGATAATTTTAGATATTTAAGAAGTAATACATTATATGTAAACACTCCGGGTAATATTACCAATTTATTAGCCGCATCAAATAATGCTACTCCGATTACAGGAGGAGGAGGAATTTATAGAGCAAACTTTTTGATGCCAAATACATCAGATGCATATTTATATTTAATTTATGATTATAGAAACGCTGAGGAAGTTGAACTTTGTTTTGATGCATTTACTTCTTTTGCAGCTTGTTGTGAGTGTGGAGCTTTTAGTGAAAACTATATAGTAAAACAGTGTAGAGCAGATTCACTTAATGTACAATACATTGTAAGTATTGCCTTTGGTTTACAGGTTGGAGATTTTTGTGAATTACAAGGTTTCGGAGATTGTGTGTTTGAAGTAATAGGAACATCACCTGACCCAACTACTGCGACTATATCTCAAGCAAGAGCAGATGTAACTAATTGTCTTTTATTATGTTATACTTATGGTGTAGCAAATAATTTAGCTCAAGCAGCGACTATGACTTATCTTGATTGCAGTGGTGTTCAACAATCTATAAATGTTTCATCAGGTAATTCAACTACAGTATGTTTAAGACAAATCATTAGTTTAACAGGAAACCTCACAATTACATTAGATGAATGTGGATGTTCAGGTGGAGGTAATTTAGTATTTTTTGATGTTCAACAATGTAGACAAGATGGAGCGGTAGTAACAGAAACAATTCAAGACCTATCTAACTCATTGAATGTTGGGAACTTAATAGAGATAAGTAACAACCCTAATTGCACTTGGGAAATAATTAATAGTAGTCCGGGTCCTGCTACTGAAACTGTTGTAGGAGAAGTCTTTTTAAGAAGTTGTACATCTATATGCCAAAAGTATTCATTAAGTAACACATCATCAAATCAGTTTGTAACTGTTGATTATGCGGATTGCAATAATCAAGCTGCGTCAATTATTGTAGCACCAAATAGTAGTAGTTTAGTATGTGCCAAACAATTCGTATCTTTAGACCCAAGAATAACATTACAACTAAATAGTTGCGTATGTCCATAATAAAAATTAGTATATGCCACAATTAGGGAATTATTTTATAGATGCAACTACCTTATCGGGAGCTACTACTGTTTTTATTGATGCGGGTTTAACTACTGCTGCTCAAGATGGTTTTTATTCTGATGGGACAGTGGTCAGGCAACAAATAAACGGAGTTTTAGCCGCAAGTAATTCTTGTCCTAATTGTCTTTTTGCTTGTAATAATGCAATTTCTGCTAATGGGACGCAAGGAATTTATCAAGTTAGTTATGACGCAGGTGTAAGTCAAGGAATTATAATAGTGTACTTTAGACCAATTGGAAATAGTGTATTAGGTGCTCGATTTACTTATGACAGTAACGAACTTAGCTTTGGAACATCTGAAAACTTTGGTTATTTTGAGGCATTAAATAATGGTAATTTTTCTTACTTAGGGTTGAATGCCGGAGATTGCGGTATCGCAGCACAATTAAATGGAGGTGGATATAGTAATTTAGACCAATTTGTTTTTGACGGGACTAACTTTAATCTTGCAGGGCAAAATGGAACTGTTACAGGTAACGGAGCAGATGTAAACACTGAAGCAACTAATATGGGTTGGTGTACTATGTTTACCAATTATACTCCCGGTACTCCAAACACAGTGTTAATGGAAATTGCTGCAGTTTGTGCAACCGCAAATTTTGAATTAGAAATACCTTGTCCTGTTTTATTAACAGGCGTATCTTCTTCTAATGCAGGTGGAGTTTGTGGAGACCCTAAACCTAACACATATTATAATGTACCAAACAGAAATGGAACTCCCGGTGTTCCGGAAGTAAATGAATTTATGGTACAAGATAGTGGTGGAAATGTTCGACTTCCCGGAGGTGATTATTGTATAGAAGATGCTAATGGAGATGAAAAAGTAATAACCGTAAATGCAGATACAGTAATAACTAACATAGTAAATTGTCCATAAGATGCCTAATTATACATTAACATATAGCGAAGGTTCAAAAGGGTTTCCCTCTTTTTATTCATTTATTCCTGAATATATTATTGGAATGAATCAATTCCTTTATACGTTTAATGGTGGTAATTTGTTTCGTCATAATGTTAATCCTGCGTATAATACTTTCTATGGAACTGCTTATGAATCTCAAATGACAAGTGTATTTAATGATAGTCCATTAGAAAATAAAATATGGAAAACATTAAACCTTGAATCTGATGATGCGTGGGGTGCCACTTTAAGTACAGATTTACAAAACACAGGTGTTATTGCTTCAGAATATTTTGTATTAAAAGAAGCAGCGTGGTTTGCTTTTGTTAGAAACGATGCTCCAACAGGAGCAAATGTCCCTGAAACAGAGTTTGAGTTGCGTTCATTAAATGGTATAGGAAACAGTGTATCCGTGAGTGGACCTCAAGCAGCACAATTAATTAATTTTCCCCTGACAGTAAGCATTGGAAGTATTATTAGCATAGGAGATGATTTGTATTACGCAGAACCACCTATTGCTCCGGTAACTACATACACTCCTGTATACGCAGGTGTTGTTACTCAAATCAATGTAGACTTAGTTAGTGGTTTAAATCAACTTGTGGTTGACGCATCAGGTGGAGCTACATACCCTGTCCCTATTCAAGATGCTTATTTCTTATATATTAAAAATCCTATTGCGGAATCTCACGGAGTCTTAGGTCATTATTGTGAGTTTACTTTAACCTTGCCTTTAGCGGAAGCTACTACTGCATCAGAGTTATTTGCAGTAGAATCTGAGGTAATGAAATCTTTCCCTTAAATTTATTATCTTTGTAGTTAAATGGAATTGACTATAAGACCATTAAATGAAACTGATTATGAAACTATTTTATGTAAATGGTGGAGTGATTGGGGGTGGGTAGTTCCCCAAAAAGATTTTTTACCACAAGATGGTCAGGGAGGACTTATGGTTTTAGATGGCGATATTCCTGTTTGTGCAGGATTTTTATATCTTACTAATTCAGGAGTTGCTTGGGTAGATTGGATAGTGTCTTCAAAGACATACCGTAAAAAACCTCAACGCAAAAATGCTATAGAGTGGCTTATAGTTAGTTTAGAAAATTTAGCTAAAAAAACAGGGCATACATATGTATATGCTCTAATAAAACATAAAGGATTAGCAGAGGTGTATGAAAAACTTGGATTTGTACAAGGAGATACTTACTCGACAGAATTAATAAAAAAAATATAATATGGCAGCATTTACTACTATAGCCGCAGCATCTGCATTAGCTATCACCGCAGGAACTACTGCAGTGTCATTTGGACAAGCATCATCTCAACGTAAGCTAATGGATAAGGCTAATAAAAAAGCCGATGAAATGATGGCTGATGCACGAGCAAAATTAGATGTAAATGTGTTTGAAGATTTAGATGTTAATAAAGAGCTATACCTACAAGAACAAAACAGAGTAAACGAACAAGCTCAATTAGCATTGCAACAAGCTCAAGAAGGAGACACAAGAGGTGCTGCTGCTACTGCGGGTCGTGTTCAATTAGCTACAGGAGAAGGACAGAATAGAGTAAGAGCTTCACAAGAAGCAGAAGTAAATAAAATTGAGACAATGGTGGCTAAAGAAGAAGGAAGGCTAAGAGATTTAGATGTTCAATTAGATTTACAGGAAGTAGCGGGAGCTCAACAAGCGGCAAAAGATGCAGAGGTAGCAAGAAATAAAGCAAAAGCAGAAGCTATACAAGGTGTAGCCGCTACCGCAACACAAGCTCTACCGTTTATAGGAATGGCAATGTCAGGGTCTGCGGGAACACAAAAAGGTGTGCTTGAAGGAATGGACTTGGCAGACATTGCAGGGAATGAGGCATTTAAAGATTATAAATTTAATAAGACTGCATTGGGTGATATTGATTTCTCAACAATGTCTAATAAAGATTTTAGAAATTTTAGAAGTGGTCTTAATGATGCTCAATCGGGATTAGTTTTTGGTAGTCAAGCATACACCACAGGTCTTGAACAAGCCTTAGCACCTAAAACAGGTGTAGGAAAATCATTAGAACAATTCGGAACAAATTTTGCTAATCCGTTTTCAATGGCAGGAAGTGGAATGGCAGGAATGAGTCAAGAGGAAATTCAGAAATTTCTAATGTTAAAACAAATGGGACTTCTATAAAAAAATAATTAATGGCAACATACTATAAATATGTAGAACGAAATGCCGAAGACCAAATAAATTGGGCAGAAGTCGGTAAGAATATGAGCGATATGCTTCAGCAAGAAGCACAAGCTCGTGAACAAAAAAAAGCCGCCTTAGATAAAGACTCTCGTGAATACGGTGAAACTCTTTCAAATGCACCATCAGGTGATTATGATGCGGGTAATACTTTTGCTGCAAACTATTCAAATTCTCAACAAGAATACAGACTACAACAAGACCGCTTGTTTCAAAATGGTCAGCTATCCCTAAGAGATTACACTCGTAACAGACAGAATGGAAAAGATGGGACTACGATGATGTTTGAAATAGCTAAAGAATATGAAGCTGAGTATATAGATAAAATGAAGCGTTGGAAGGACGGAACTTCTTCTTATGAAGAAGTGTGGAAAATGGAACAAGCTGAAGGATTAGCAAATCTCCGCAATGTAGATGCATACATAAACCCGACAAACGGTGTTGTAAGTATAGGGAGAAAAGTTACAACAGGTACAGGTAAAAATCAAACTACAACTCTTAGTAAAAATATAAATGATGTGGTTACAGTTCCTCAACTTAGGGGTCGTATAAAACAAAAAGTTAATTCCTTAGATGTAAATACGTTCACGGCAGGTGCTGCAGACCAACTTGGAGCGGTAGAATCAGCAGTGGTAAAATACGCAAGAGAAGGAAGTTTAAACACCATCTTAACCAAGATAGATGCTAAAACAGGTGACTATGGTGTAGAAGGAGATAGTTTTGCAGCCACATATTTAGATTGGGAAACAGACCAAATTGAAGCCGGTATGCGTAATCCTTCAGACGCTGCTTCAATTTTAACTAATAGAGCTTTGAAAGCATCAAATAATGAGCAATATACATTTACATTTGAAACGGATGAGACTCAAAGAAAACCAAATGAAATATTTTTAGACCAATCTAAAAATCCAAATGGTGTTCCTGTATTATCAGAAGACCAAGAAAATGCCGTCAAAGATATTTTAAAAACCGGTATTCGTGCTGCTATTGATACAAAGGTTCAAGCAAAATCTGCAGGTACAACTCCATTTAAATCATCGGCAAATATAGCGGCAGGTAAAGGAGAGGATACTCAAGAAAGCGTTGTTAGTAATTTTGCTAAACTATTCTATGGTGATGCAGCAACTAAGGAAGATGCAGCAGATTCTATACGTGCATTTAATCCAAATGTTGAGGGTATTAGTTTATCAGAAGATGGTTTAGGTATTGTCATTGACTTTACTGACCAATCAGGACTTCCAAGTGAAACTCTATCTTTTGGTACTGACCAAAAAAGTTTCGTAGAATCAGGAATGAACTTTATATTATCGGGTGACGATAAGATTGCAGATATAAATGAGGTTATTAAGCGAGGTAATATAAAACTTGATAAGCCTTTGCTATCAGGAACGACCTATA
>JAAHTG010000188.1_pt1 | contig 59307 bp, 46 predicted proteins | sample 6116081 | NCBI WGS metagenome assembly JAAHTG01 (sample SAMN13939989, study PRJNA603662) | sponge metagenome | isolation source: marine sponge | host: Mycale hentscheli | place: New Zealand | collected 2005 | reverse complement strand
TAGAACCAGAAGTTATTACTGAGGTAATAACTAGATGGGATACTTTAAAGGTTGAGACTAAAGAATATATACCTAAATATATTCGAAAAACAGTAGTAGATATTGATACATTTCAAACTCCAATTGATACTATTTCTATTTTAAAAGATTATTATGCGAAGTATTTTTATACAGATACTATTAAGATTGACACTCTTGGTACTATAGTAATAAATGATACAGTTACTCGTAATTTAATATCAATGAGAGATGTTCAATCCAATATATTCATCCCAACAACTACAATTACTAATACTGTTTACCTCTACAACAGGGAATTTTTCGGAGGTGTTTCGGTAGGAGCTAATCAACAAATGATACAAAATATTAACGCTGAATTATTATACGTTAATAAAAAAAGACATGCATACGGTTTTGGGGTAGGTTTAAACCCAGATTTTCAACCTATTTACACAGGCCGTATCTATTGGAAAATAGGTAAATAATGGCCGATCAAGATTTAAAACAGGTAATAAGACAGGAATATCTTAGATGTGCTCAAGACCCAGCACATTTCATGAAAAAGTACTGTTTTATCCAACACCCCCAAAGAGGTAGAGTTATGTTTAATCTCTACCCTTTTCAAGAAAAAACATTACGCTTATTTAGAGATAATCCTTACTCGATTATCCTTAAATCTCGCCAGTTAGGTATTTCAACTCTAGCTGCAGGTTATTCTTTATGGTTAATGACATTCCATAAAGATAAAAACATTCTTTGTATCGCAACAAAGCAGGAAACAGCTAAAAACATGGTTACAAAGGTTAAGTTTATGTATGATAACTTACCTTCCTGGCTTAAAATTGATTCTACAGAATACAACAAATTAACATTACGATTAAGCAACGGTTCCCAAATTAAAGCAACTTCAGCAAGTAGTGATGCTGGTAGATCAGAAGCAGTATCTTTGCTACTAGTAGATGAGGCAGCTTTCATTGACCAAATCGGTGAGATCTGGGCCTCAGCTCAACAAACCCTAGCTACTGGTGGTGGTGCAATCGTATTATCTACTCCTTACGGTACTGGTAACTGGTTCCACAAAACATGGGTTTCCGCTGAAAATGGTGAAAATGACTTTTTACCTATTCGCTTACCTTGGTTTGTTCATCCTGAACGAGATGAGACATGGAGAGCTAGACAAGATGATTTGCTAGGTGATCCTAGATTAGCAGCACAAGAATGTGACTGTGACTTTAGTACCTCTGGTGATGTTGTATTCTATAGTGAATATTTAGAATATTTTGAAAAAAACTTTGTTAAGGATCCTTTAGAAAGAAGAGGCGCAGACCAAAACTTATGGGTTTGGGAGCCTGCAGATTACTCTCAAGACTATATGGTTGTAGCTGATGTCGCAAGAGGCGACGGGAAAGATTATTCTGCACTCCATGTAATTAAAATCGAAGATAATATCCAGGTAGCCGAATATAAAGGTCAAATCGGTACAAAAGAATTTGGTCATTTATTAGTAGGCATTGCAACCGAATATAATAATGCTTTACTTGTAGTAGAAAACGCTAATATTGGCTGGTCTACACTACAGGTAATTCAAGAAAGAGGATATCAAAACCTATACTTTTCATCTAAAAGTGGAGAAGTAAAAGCAGATTCGTACTTTGACCCATACGCTGATAATAGTAGTATGGTTCCTGGTTTTACAATGTCAATGAGAACACGACCAATGGCAATTGGAAAATTCCAAGAATATGTAAGTGATAGAGCTGTTACTATTCAATCAAAGCGTTTAGTAGAAGAAATGAAAGTGTTTATTTGGAAAAATGGTAGAGCAGAAGCTCAAACTGGCTATAACGATGACTTGGTTATGTCATTCTCTATTGCTATGTTTATGCGTGATACAGCGTTTAAATTTAGACAACAAGGGATTGATTTAACTAAAGCTGCACTAAACAATATTAACAAGACTACAACCAACTATACAGGAGTTTACTCTCGTACAGGAGGAGTCCAAAACCCATATCAGATTGAAAATCCTTATGGTGGGAAAGAGGACATTAAGTGGCTTTTGTAATATTTATAACAATAATACAGATATAAAAAATGGCTGATACTAGCGTATTCTCGAGATTACAACGATTATTTTCTACGGATGTTATTATTCGTAACGTTGGTGGTAATCAACTTAAAGTAATTGATACCAATTCAATTCAAAAAGCAGGTCAAATCGAGACTAATTCTTTAGTTGATAGATTCTCTAGACTTCACACAACAGGCGCCGCACCTATTTATAACCCAGCTCTTAATTACCAAACAATGAGAGTACAGCTTTATAGTGATTATGAAGCTATGGATACAGATGCTATTATTGCTTCTGCTCTTGATATTATTGCTGACGAAAGTACCTTAAAAGATGATATGGGTGAGGTACTTAGAATTAAATCTACAGATGATGATATTCAAGAAATTCTGTATAACCTATTCTATGACATCTTAAATATTGAATTCAACCTTTGGATGTGGATTCGTCAAATGTGTAAATACGGTGATTTCTTCTTAAAATTAGAAATTGCTGAAAAATTTGGTGTTTACAACGTAATTCCTTATACTGCTTATAACATTGTAAGAAAAGAAGGAACCAACCCAGAAAACCCAAATGAAGTAGTATTTGAATTTGACCCAGATGGTTTAACAGGTGGTGGTGCCTATGGTGGTTACTATGGTAATGCTGCCGGTGGGATGAACCCTTCAGGTAATGTTATTACATTTGACAACTATGAGATTGCTCACTTCCGTTTATTAACAGATGCTAACTATCTTCCTTACGGCCGTTCTTATATAGAACCAGCTCGCAAATTGTTTAAACAATATACGTTGATGGAAGATGCAATGTTAGTACATAGAATTGTACGTGCACCTGAAAAACGTATTTACTATGTAAACGTTGGTTCTATTCCTCCAAACGAAGTAGATGCATTTATGGAAAAAACGATTTCGAAAATGAAACGTACCCCATATGTTGACCAATCTACGGGTGAATATAACTTAAAATACAATATGCAGAATATGATGGAGGATTTCTTTATTCCAGTTAGAGGTAACGATTCTGCTACTAAAATTGATACTACAAAAGGTCTAGATTACGATGGTATTGCTGATGTTGAATACTTAAGAGATAAACTATTTGCTGCCCTTAAAGTACCTAAAGCATTCTTAGGGTACGATGCTGATACAGAAGGTAAAGCTACATTAGCTGCTGAAGATATTAGGTTTGCTCGTACAATTGACCGTATTCAAAGAATCGTAGTATCAGAATTATATAAAATTGCTACAGTACACCTTTACACTCAAGGTTATACAGGTGAGCAATTAACAAACTTTGAACTTTCATTAACTACTCCTTCAATCATCTACGATCAAGAAAGAATTGCATTAATGAAAGAAAAAACAGACTTAGCTGCTCAATTAATGGAGACTAAGTTATTACCAACTGATTGGATATACGATAATATCTTTAGATTTAGTGAAAACGAATACGATGAGTACAGAGATCTCATTCATGAAGATGCTAAACGTGCCTTTAGATTAGGCCAAATTGAAGCCGAAGGAAATGACCCGGTTGAAACTGGTAAATCGTATGGTACACCTCATGATCTAGCTTCATTGTATGGTCAAGGTAGATACCAAACAGACCCAGGAAATGTTCCTGATGGATATGATGAAGATAAAGATTTAGGTCGTCCTAAAGAAAAAGTATCTAACAGAAATACCCAAGATAACGCCTTTGGAAAAGACAGATTAGGTAGAAAAGGAATGAAAAATGACTATAATTCTTCAGATTCTATCAAACCTAACTTTAAAGGTGGTTCTCCTTTAGCATTAGAGACTATGCTAAATAAGATTCCAATGGATAAAAAACGTTTAGTGTTTGAACAAAACGAACAAAAGGAATCGCTTCTTGATGAAAATAACATTAAGGAACAGAAATCCTGATATATTTATAATTAAACCCTAGGGAATGAAAATTAAACATTCAAAGTATAAAAATACGGGTATTCTCTTTGAACTGTTAGTAAGACAGATTACAGCTGATACCTTGTCGGGAAAACCATCCCCGGCAACGGGCATCATGAAAACCTATTTTGTAAAATCAGAGTTATCAAAAGAATACAAGTTATATGAGACATTAACCCAAAAGTCTGGGTTAACAGAAGGCAAAGCAGATATTATTATCAATACCCTTTTAGAGACTTCTAAAAAGTTAAATAGAAGTACTTTAAAGAGAGAAAAATATAACTTAATTAAGGAAATTAAAAAGCACTATAATTTAGATGAGTTCTTTAAAACTCAACTTCCACATTATAGAGTACATGCTTCATTCTTTATCTTAACTGAGATTTATAATCAAGATAATTTGACGAATCCAAATCAAATTATTGATAACAAAGTAACTCTTTTAGAACACTTAACTACTAAAGAAATAAATAAAGAAGTAGTTAAAGAAAGTGTAATTGAAGAGTTTAAATCATACGACAAAGATCTTCGTATCTTAACATATCGTGTATTATTAGAGAAATTTAATGGTAAGTATGAAGGTTTAAATCCAAACCAAAAATCAGTATTGAAAGAATTTATCAATACAGTTGATTCAACACCTACATTAAGAGAATTCTATAATACTAAAATTAGAGAAATTCAATCAATGCTTACTGAACTTAATTCAAAAGTTGCAGATAAAGCCATCCAGATTAAGGTTAACGAAGTGTCAAATATCCTAGAAGAAGTAGATAAAACTACTAAAATCAACGATGACCATTTAGTTAACCTTCTCCAGTATTATTCACTAGTAGAAGAGTTAGAAAAAACGAATGGCTAAAATAGGAGACGTAAGCAAAGCAAAAGGTACTAAAACTACAGTAACTGATATTGACCCAGAAACTGGAAAAATTACTTGGTCTGTAGAATATACAGCTAATTTCGGTGAATTGTTTAAGGAAGTATCTCAATTATTAGATGATGCTAAAGAAGTAGCTCAAAAAGCTAAAGACGAGCCTTTCTTTAAAGACTATTTCAATGATGTAAAAGCACTAAGGAATAGACTTAGAACATATCTTAGAACAGAACACCCAGACGAATATGCTAAAATTAAAGGCATTGATGAAGCATCTGTAACAGGTGGAAGTGCATCATTTACTCCAGGTGAGGGTGCTCAATACGCTACTCCTCATGCTTTTAATAAAGATAAAAAGGCAAAAGGAACAAATGCTAAATACTATTATAAACTAGGTTTTAAACCTGTAGATATGGATAAAGTACGTAAACAGTCAAAAGGCACTGATTACATTGATTTATTCAAGAAAAAATAATATGTATAGATATAAGCTATCGGAGAAAGCTAACCAAACTCAAAGTGTAAAACAATTCCACGTTGAGAGAATGCAGGGGTTTGATAGAATAGAGGATTTGTTAGGTCAAATTCAACCTTTATTAGATGATGCTAAAGCTGAAACGGAGCAATTTTATAAAGACAACCCAAAATCATACGGGGTAGTATACGGGACAGATCTAATTGTAGATTATCTTAACGATATTATCAATGTATTAAAACCAAAAGAAGATGAGAACTAAAACTCTACAAGAACAATTTAACTTAATTAACGAGGGTAAGGGCCATAAAGGTGTTTTCTTAAATGAGGCAAAACATATGTTCCCTAACAAAATTAGAAACGCTGCTACTTACGAAGAAGCATCTGCTAAACTCCTAAGTGAGAATGTAATTAGTATTCCCGCAGTAGGTAACTATACTCGTAATGAAGATCCTTGGGCGTCTGCTTTTAAAAACTTTATTGCTGAAGAAGCTAAAGCCGAAGAAAAAAAACCATCTAAAGAAGTAGAAGAAGCTGCTGATAAAGCTTACGATGCTGAAGATGTTAAAGAATCTAACAACCAAATTTTTGACCAATACATGAATGGTCTACAATTTGAATCTACTCAGACACCTGATAAAACTTTAGAAGAAATCAAAACCATCGTAGAGAAAAATTTAGCTAAAAATCCACTACATTATATGGAGGAAGCTGCATTTGGGGTTGAAGGTATCGGATACGAAGAAATGCCTACTTCTAAATCAGACCAAATGGTTCCTGTTAAAGAATCTCACGTACCATCACTTTCAGAATTGTTAATGGAAATTGAAGAAGGTGAAGCTGCTTACGAATACGAAAAAGGTAAAGAAGCAGGTGAGAAAGAAGAAAAGAAAAAAATGAAAAAGTCAGCTAAAAAAGAATCAGTAGATTCTAAATTAGCTGAAATTGATAAAGCAGGTAAAATCGTTACAATGGAAGCTCAAATGGATGCTTTAGATGAATTAATTTCTTCTAAACAACAAAGAGTTGAAATGATTGGTGAAGATGAAAGTTTATCTGAATTAGTAGATAAAAAGAAAATGAAAGCCATGCAAAAAGAAATCACGCTTTTAGAAAAAAGAAAAGCGAAGATGGAAAAAGTGTATGAAAAAATGGCTGGAAAAAAATACCAAAAGAAAGAAATGGTAGACGAAATGGACGCTCAATCATGGGACGAAAAAAACGGTTCTAGTTTAGATGCAGCTCCTGATCAATCTTTAGACGCCTAATAAGATGAAGCAAGTACTAATCGAAACCCAGCTATTTAAGGTAAACCCTACCTCGTTAATCGAAGGTAAGGTTTCCGAGCGTGGTAACCCTATGGTAGAGGGTATCCTCGCTACTGCCGAAGTTAAAAACGGTAACGGTAGATATTATGCTAAAGATTTATGGGAAAGAGAAATCGATAAGTACATGGGCTCTGTAAAAGAAAATAGAGCCGTAGGTGAATTAGACCACCCAGAATCATCAGTAATTAACTTAAAAAACGTTTCACACAACATTAAAGATATGTGGTGGGACGAAGACAATGTTATGGGTAAGATTGAGATCTTACCTACTCCATCAGGTAACATCCTTAAGGCGCTAATTGATAGTGGTGTAACCGTTGGAGTATCTTCTAGAGGAATGGGCTCACTTCAACAAAGAGGTGAAATGTTAGAAGTACAAGACGACTTCGAATTATTATGTTGGGATTTTGTTTCAACACCTTCTAACCCAGGTTCTTATATGCAATTAGTAAGAGAAGGGATCGAAGTACCTTCTAAAGACAAATACATTGAAGTTAATTCAATCTTAAGAGAAATATTGTGTGCTAACACTTGCACATGCTATTTAGACTAATACCTCTGTATTGAGGCGCTACCCGGAAAAACGCTCTTCGAAAGGAGGGCGTTTTTTGTATCTCTTCATATATGTATTACTGCATGTGAACAATATGTTATTCTTATAACATTCACTATTTAATAATTCTTATTACGATTCTTAATAATCGTATTCCCCAAACAAATTTTGAGGTAAAATGGCAAACAACAGAGACTTGCTTAAAGAAGCAATCGCTGACGCAAAAGCTGTTAAAGAAACTGCTATTGCTAACGCAAAAGCTGCTTTGGAAGAAGCATTCGCCCCTCGTCTTACTTCTATGCTTTCAGCTAAACTGGAAGAAATGGAAAAAGAAGACATGGACGAAGAAATCGAAGAAGTAGTAACGACCGAAGCTCAAGATGTAGAAGAGGGCATGGAAAAAGAAATGGATGAAGCTAAAGACGAAATGTACGAAGCAGAAGACATGGATGAAGAAATGGATCTCGACGAAATCTTAGCTGAACTCGAAGAAGGTGAGGATAAGGAAGACATGAAAGAAGCTGAAGAAGTAGACGAAGCTAAGGAAGAAATTGACGAAGCTGAGGAAATTGAAGAAGCTGAGGGAGACGAAGACGAGGAAGCTGAAGGCGAAGAAGCTGAAGGTGAAGACGAAGAAATCGACCTAGAAGATATGTCTGAAGAAGATCTGAAAAAATTCATCGAGGATGTAATCGAGGACATGGTTAAAACTGGCGAATTAGAAGCTGGTGAAGACTTTGAAGACGATGTAGACGTTGATGTTGACGCTGACGGTGAAATTGAAGTAGAAGACGATGAAATGACTTCTGTGGATATGGCTGAAGGTGAAGATATGGACGAAGGTAAAAAAGAAGAAATGGATGAAGTAGTTAACGAAGAAGAGGAAGTAGAAGAAGCTAAAGATGAAGACGACATGAAAGAAATCATGGCTGAAATCGATGCTTTGAAAGCTGAATTGAACGAAGTTAACTTATTAAACGCTAAACTTCTTTACGTAAACAAAATTTTCCGTTCTAAAAACCTTACTGAATCACAAAAATCAAAAGTAGTTGCTGCATTTGATAAAGCAGGTTCAGTAAATGAAGTGAAACTAGTATTCGAAACACTTTTAGAAAGCGTAACTGCTAAAAAAGAAGTAGTTAAAGAATCACTAGGTAGAGCTTCAAAAGCTGCTGGTATGGCGCTAACAAAACAACCTATTGTAGAAGTTGATTCTCAGGTTGCTAGATGGCAAAAACTAGCTGGTATTAAGTAATTAATTTTAAATTTTAAATTTTAGACAAATGTCACAATTAAACTCTCTTTTAGAAAGCTCAGCTGCTGGTTGGAAAAACCTTCAGTCTGATGCTGCTAGATTAGCTGGTAAGTGGGAAGCTACAGGTTTGTTAGAAGGTCTCGGTCACGAGATCGACAAAAACAACATGAGTATGATTCTTGAAAACCAAGCTAAGCAATTAGTAACCGAAGCCTCTTTGTCAGGTGGTGGTGTAGCTGGTGGTAGTTTTACTGCTGGAACAGGTGAGCAATGGGCTGGTGTAGCTCTTCCTTTGGTAAGAAAAGTATTTGCTTCTATCGCTGCTCAAGAATTCGTATCTGTACAACCAATGAACTTGCCTTCTGGTCTAGTGTTCTTCTTAGATTTCCAATACGGAACTTCTAAGACTCCATTCACTTCAGGTGGTGATGTATACGGTTCAGGTTCAATGTATGGTTTAAGCGAAGGAGATGCTCCTTCAGAAGGTCTTTACGGTGCTGGTAGATTCTCATTCTCTATCAACAACACTGCTTCTGCTGTAACTATCGCTTCAGGTTCAACTACTTGGGCTGACTTCAATTACGATGCAGCATTCTCTGCTTCTGCAATCGATGGTACTTACAAGAAATTGACTATCGCTAAAACTGAATTACCTAACGCTGACTTTAAAGGTGTTAGAGCGTTCATCCTTTCTGGTTCTGCAGTAAGCAACGAAGGTGTACTTCAAACGTTTACTAAAGAAGTAGGTAGCGACATCGTAATGATTTCTGCTGACGGTAACTTAGATTCAGGTGATACTGTAACTTACCAATTACAACCTCTTGATAACGAAAGAGGCGATTTCGAAGATGCTAACGACGTATTAAACGGTAACAACTCAACTATTTCTATCCCAGAAATTAACGTTAAGTTGAAATCAGAGGCTATCGTTGCTAAGACTCGTAAATTGAAAGCAGTTTGGACTCCTGAGTTCGCTCAAGATCTTAACGCTTACCAATCTTTAGATGCTGAAGCTGAATTGACTTCTATCATGAGCGAATACATCGCTATGGAAATTGACTTAGAGATCTTAGATATGTTGATCGGTGCTGTACCTTCAACTAATTCTGAAGTATGGTCTGCTAAGAACAACGAAGCAATTTCAGGTGCTACTACTTCTGACTTAGGTTTCTACAACTCACAAGGTCAGTGGTTCCAAACTTTAGGAACTAAATTGCAGAAAGTATCTAACAAGATTCACCAATTGACTCTTAGAGGTGGTGCAAACTTCTTGGTATGTTCTCCAACTGTAGCTACAGTATTGGAATCAATCCCAGGATTTGCTTCAACTTCTAACGGTGATGCTTCAGCTGCTAAGTACGCTTTCGGTGTACAGAAAGTAGGTGCTATCAACAACCAGTACGACGTTTACAAGAACCCTTACATGACTGAAAACACCATCTTGATGGGTTACAGAGGTTCACAATTCTTGGAAACTGGTGCTGTATTTAGCCCATACATTCCTTTGATCATGACTCCATTAGTGTACGATCCAGATACCTTCACTCCACGTAAAGGTTTATTAACTCGTTACGCTAAGAAGATGATTCGTCCTGAATTCTACGGTAAAGTAGATGTTGCAGGTTTGAATACTCTTTAATCGAGTAATATAATCGAAAATTAAGCCCCGCGAAAGCGGGGCTTTTTTTTCCTTTTTATTACTTACCTAGGTACTTACTATATTTATAGGTAAATAATCAATAGTTACTAAAATGAAAGAAACCCCATCTCAGTTACACTTACAAAGTTATGTAATGAATTTCCCGTTCTCGCTCTCTACTGCGAATCCAAATAATGTATGGATGCAGGAATTGAATGAAGAAGAACTCCAAATTAACAGACCTAAAGCATATAAGCAATTTATGGACCTGTACAACTTTATGTCAGGCCAGTCACTTGTTTATCTCTTGCCTTCAGAAGGAAACTACCAAGATCAAGTCTACGTTGCGAATTTAGGTCTACAATTACCTCATATTAAAGACGAAAATATTATTCTTTTATCTAACTATACTTCAGAACCTAGAATGGGTGAAGAGTATGTAGGTAAAAAATTCTTTAGTCAAATGGGTTATTCAACTCATGTCTCACCTCACAAATGGGAAGGTGAAGCAGATATTAAGCATTTATATGACAACGTTTATATCGGTGGTTACGGTATCCGTTCAGATATCCAAACATACGAATGGATGGAGAAAGAATTCGATATGAATATTTTAAAAGTTAGAATGACAGATGAATATATGTACCATCTAGACTGTTCTATCTTTGCTCTAAATGAACATCAAACACTAGTTGCTACAGAAATTTATACTCCTGAAGAATTAGCAATGATCGAAAACTATACTGAAATTATTCCAATCGATACAGACGATGCTATTGGTGGTATGGCTAATTCGGTTAGATTAGGAAATATGGTGTTATGTGCTTCTAATATTGCTGAGTTAAAAAAGTCACATGAAGACTACGAGGCAGAAAAACGTAAAATCGAAAACCTAGAAAAGATTTGTTCTAACGCTGGTATGGAGCCTGTAATCTTTAACCTATCGGAATACATGAAATCAGGTGCTATGTTATCTTGTATGGTAATGCATTTGAATAGAGTTGACCATTCTAAATCTTTATTATAATGGCACAAAAGTTAGAAGATTGGTTAAATGGTGAAGTTAAAGAATTATCTAAACTTCCTGTAGGCGACCTTAGCAATACATTTTTCTTTAGAGATCCACTTCGTCCAAATCATATTGACTGGGAACATTTTTATAGCCCAGCAGATGGAACAATCATATATCAAAAAGTTGTACAACCAGATGAAGCGGTTGTTGAAATAAAAGGAATAGATTACACTTTAAAAGATGTTATGGGTAACGACGAGTATGATCGTCCGTCACTAGTAATTGGCATTTTTATGTCGTTTTATGACGTCCATATTAACAGGATTCCCTATGGTGGCGTACTCACATATGAGTCGCTTGAACCCATTGAATCTACGAACAAACCCATGTTGGCGGTTGAGAAGGATATTCTCAATAAAGTAATCAACCCCAATAACATGGAGTACTTAAAGTACAATGAAAGAATGTTTAACAAAGTGTATGTTCCTTCTCTAGATTACACATATTATCTAATTCAAATAGCCGATGAAGACGTAAACGTAATTGCTCCATTTAAGAAGCAATTAGATCTATGCGCTCAAAACGAAAGATTTAGTCTAATTAGATGGGGCTCTCAAGTAGATTTAGTTCTACCTCTGGACGAGAGATTCAATTTCGAGACAGTACTAGAAGACACCCGCCCGGCCCCGCCCCCCCACAAAAAACTAGAAAAAATAAACGACAAAGAAAATGGCATCAAATCATCATACCGACCAGGTATTTAGAGAAAAAAGGAAACCAAAAAACCCTATTAAATTCAAAGTTAACTTAAACGAAGAACAAAAAGAAGCCAAAGCAAAAATATTAGATAGCACACTTACCTTACTAGCGGGTAAGGCCGGTTCCGGTAAAACAATGCTAGCATGTCAAATTGCCCTCGAAAGATTATTTATGAGGGACATCGAAAAAATTATTATTACAAGACCTACAGTCTCAAAAGAAGACATAGGTTTTCTACCAGGTGACCTTAGGGAAAAAATGGACCCGTGGGTTCAACCTATCTACCAGAATATGTTTTCACTTTATGATAAAGTAAAGATTGAAAAACTTATCGAAGAAGGTGTAATCGAGATTGTACCCGTATCCTTTATGCGTGGTAGAACATTCCTTAATTCAGTAATCATTGTAGATGAGGCACAAAACGTAACTCATGAACAAATGGAAATGATCGTAACACGTTTAGGTTTACGCTCAAAAATGATTATTTGTGGAGACGACCACCAGGTAGATTTAAAATCAAAACGCGATTCTGGATTTAGATTTTTGTATACTGCGGCTCGTAGAATAAAAAATATGGTAGCAGTTACATTAATGACTAACCATAGAGATCCTATTGTAGATGATTTACTAGAAGTATACGAGGAAGCAGAAGAAAGAGGAATTGTTAGAGGATCCTCAGGTACAAGCGGCCGCAAGAAATAATATTTCCTTAATATTTATAACCAAAATACAAGATGGCTGTAATCCCTATATATGATGGTGCCCCAGAATTTGTCTCAGGATCGAGTACTCCTTTTGGCTTTTATGATGCAGATGCACAGTTCCAAGCTGATGCTGTAAAAGTAGCCAAATTTTGTGCTCAACGTATGGGTTACCCTATCGTTGATATTGAACTTGACTCGGGTTCATTCTTTACTGCATTCGAAGAAGCAGTAACCACTTACGGAAACGAATTATATGCTTATAAAGTAAGAGAAAATTACTTATCTTTAGAGGGTGTTCAAACTGGATCTGCTCAAAATTTAAACACAAAAGTAGTTTCCCCTACCTTAGCTCGTATTATTGACCTTTCAGAACAATATGGGGTTGAAGCAGGTTCAGGTGGGAATGTAAATTGGTATGATGGTTTAGTTCCAATGACAGCTAGTCAACAAGAGTATGATTTAAATGCTTGGGCTGAAGCTGAAGGCGTTACAGGTAGTATTGAAATTAAAAGGGTATTTTATGAAGCACCACCTGCAATTGTAAGATATTTTGACCCATATGCTGGTACAGGTACGGATTTAGCTGGTTTATTAGATTCTTTTGGCTTCGGTAATTTCTCCCCGGGTATCAATTTTATGATGATGCCTATTAACTTTGATTTGCAGAAAATGCAAGCAATTGAATTTAATGATCAAATTAGAAAATCTAATTACTCATTTGAGGTCCATAATAATCAACTTAAAGTATTCCCTATTCCAGATGATAGTACTTCAAAATTAAAAATTCAGTATATTATTAAGGAAGAAAGAGCAGATGCTGCTATTGGGTCTAATAATGGGGTAATTAGCAATGTTAGTAATGTTCCCTATAATAATCCTACTTACCTCCAAATAAACTCAGTAGGTAGAAGCTGGATTTTTGAATATACATTAGCTTTAGCTAAAGAAATGTTAGGATATGTAAGGGGTAAATACTCTCAGGTACCTATTCCTAATGCTGAAGTAACATTAAACCAAGGAGATTTAATTACAGCAGCAACATCAGAAAAAAATGCTTTAATTGAAAGGTTAAGAGCTTATTTTGATGAAACTTCTCGTAAATCATTGCTAGAAGCCCGTTCACAGGAAACAGAATTTAGGTCAAAGGAATTAAATCAAGTTCCATTCACAATTTACGTAGGTTAAGATGGCATTATACGGAGGTTCAAGAGATGTAAGTTTATTACGTAGTATAAACAGGGAAGTAATTCATGATATTATTTCTCAACAGGCTGCCTTCTATAAATTTGAACTTGAAGATACTAGAGTAAATATCTATGGTGAAGCATCAGGAACAAAATATTACATGGGTCCTGTTCTTTTACCTTGTTTAGTAGCCCGTTCAGACCAAGAATTCCCTGAAAGTGATTTAGGGGTTGATTTTAATTGGGGTATTGAATTTAGATTTTTAAGAGATGATTTAGTTGATGCTAATCTAGTCCCAGAAGTAGGTGATGTTATTTTATACCAAAAAGGATACTACCAAATAGATGAAACCAATTCTAATCAATATTTTGTAGGTAAAAACCCAGATTACCCTAACAAAGATGATAATGGTAATAACCCACTAGAAGATGACTTATCTAACTTTGGTTACAATGTTACAATTATTTGTAAAACACATTATGTTCCAGCTGATAGATTAGGAATTACGCAAGAAAGATTATAATGGCTCAAAGACAGAACAAACCAACCCCAAAATCCCAAAAACAAATTTCAAGTGAATTTGTTCAACCCTCTGATCCTACTATAGGTAACCCAAATAATGCTACTACACAAAGCAGAGGTACAAAACTTTCTTGGAGGGGAGATAACACAAAACCATTTACAGTTGGTATCCAAGACATTGATGAGTCTATTATGTATTACTTCCAAAATGTAATTCGTCCTGCTGTAGAACAGAATGGTAACCGCATTGAAGTCCCTATTATATATGGTTCACCGGAACGTTGGAAGTCGTTTCAAAAAGACGGGTACTACCGCGATAAAAGTGGGAAAATAATGTTACCCCTTATCATGTTTAAACGTGATAGCTTAGAAAAAAACAGACAAATAGGAAATAAAATAGATGCTAATAACCCACAAAATTTTGGTATCTATCAAAAGAAATATTCTGGTAGAAATGCCTATGACAATTTTACAGTCTTAAATAATAGAGTTCCTGAAAAAGAATTTGTAGCTGTAGTTTACCCTGATTATGTAACTGTTACATATAGTTGTACTATTGCTACTTATTATGTAGATCAAATGAACAAAATTATTGAAGCTATTAATTATGCTTCTGATTCGTATTGGGGTGATCCTGAACGATTCAAATTCAGAGCAATGATTGATAACTTTACAACAGCTGTTGAAACCCAAATTGGCGCTGAACGCTCAGTAAGAACAACTTTTAATATAAGATTAAATGGTTATATTATACCAGATATCGTTCAAAAATCATTAAATTCATTTAATAAGTTTAATGAAAAAAGCAAAATTGTATTCTCTATGGAAGTAATGACTGATGATACCTTCTTTACAGGTAATGTTGAAGATGGAAGAGTAGTTACTAAAACAGTTGGAGAACAAGAAGCTCAAAAAAGAACGAATATTATTTCATAGTTTTATATTTATTACAAACTACCGGTGTAAATGGCTAACGTAAGATTTTTAGATCAAGTATCAATATCCTCATTTGAAACAGCAGGAGGAGCATCCAGTTTAGCAACTGGTAGTCTTTTATACACAGCTTCCGTTGATTTAAATGATATTACCTTTACAAAAGGAAATGGAGACCAATTTACTATTACAGTAGACACCGGCTCAGGTGGTGGAGTTTCAGACTCAGGTTCTTTCCTTACAACAGCTTCTTTTTCGGATAACACGCTAACCCTTACTAAAGGTGATGGTACTACTTTTGCTATTAATGATATAGCTAATGTATCTATTTCAAACACTTTTACAGGCAGTCAAACATTTTCAGGGTCTTTATTTTCTGATGGTGATGGTGTTTATGATTTAGGTAGTGAATCTAAACCTTGGCGTGATTTATATGTAACAACTTCTTCAATAAAGTTTGTACAAGAAGGTTCTACAGTTGCTACTGTAAATGGTCAAGAAGATGGTATTAGAATCGGTAATGTATTAATTACTACAGGATCTCTAGCATTTGTTGATAGTACAGGTAGTGTTATTAGTACAATTGCTGAAGCCCAATACTCAGATGGTGAACCCATTGGTGGTAATATTTTAGAAACTGGATCTTTACTTGTTACAGGTTCAGCCTCAGGAAATATTGTTACTTTAGAAAAAGGTGATGGTAGTACTTTTGATTTAGTATTATCTACAAATACAGCTGAAACAGCCTCCTATGTTAATTTTGATGGAGATAGAAGAGTCTCTAATACAAATCTACCTAGTGGCATTTACAATGAAAATTATGGTACTGATGGTTTAACTCAATTTATTGAAGCTGTATTTTTCCCCAACAGTGCTCCTACTATTACATCTATAAGCTATTCTATTGAAGAATTTGAACCTATTAATACTCATATAGGGTACATTTCAGCATCTGATGCCGAGGGTCAAACTTTAACATTTTCTACTCAAAGTAGTTACACTGATAATTATTTTAGCCTTAATACAGTAAATGGAGCTATTACTACAAGTGTAGTAGTAACAACAACATTAAACACAGATTCTTCTCAAGGATACGATGCTGCTCCTTTCCCTGTTCAAGTAACAGATACATTTGGTTCTACTTTTAGCAAAACTCTTTACATTAAAGTTGATCCTAATGAAGCCCCAAAATGGAGACAAGATGGTATTTCAGGTAATGTAATTACAAATACCACTACTTCGTTAAATGAAAATTCAGGGGAAGGAAGTAAAAACTTATTTTATTATACTGACGTAGAAGGAGATACAATTACAATTGGTACAGGATCAGGTGTAGAACCAGAAGGATTTTTTGAATTACAAATTTCTTCAAGCTTTGTAAGACTAGTTCAAATTACAGGATCATTAGATTATGAAACTTATACTTCTTATAGTTTTGCTTTAACAGCTAGTGATGAGCATTACCCTTCTCCAGATCCTGACTCAATTACTTATCTACCAGGACTTATTAGTGTTGTAGATAATGTAGGGCCTACGGTAAATGATCAAACTGTAGGCTCAATTTCAGAAAATTCCTCAGGTGGTACAACAGTAGGTACTGTTAGTGTAAGTGATCCTGAAGGGGATGTTGTTACTTTTGTAAGTTTTGTTCTTACTTCACTTTCTGAAGGTAGTGTTAATGTTCCTTTATCAACTTATAGTGGAACAGGCCAAAATGACCCTACAGAAGATGCTTTCCAAATAAGCTCTGCAGGTGTTGTATCAAGAAGGTCAAGTGTATATTTAAATTCTGATCTTATTGATCAGTACGTGTACACAGTTACCGTTAGAGATGCATTTAATACAACAACAGACACGGGTTTAATTACAATTAATGTAACAGATGACCCTGCTCCTTCAATCTCCGATAACTGGGTAGCTGGTCCTTATATTATTGAATCTGCTTTAGATGGAGATACTATTAGAACTAATTCTAATGGTTATTCAGGTACACAAGCTGATTTCAATTCAAACCAATCAGTTACTTGGAATATTAGCTCTAGCAATATTTTCTCTATTAATCCTAGTGGTAAACTTTCAGTAAATACTGATATTAGTGGTGCCTATACCTCCGGAAATACTATTACAGGTGAGGTTACAGCTTCAAATTCTTTTGGTACCACTAATTCAGTATCCTTTACAGTTAATATTACTGAAAATCAAGCACCAACATTAACATTAAACGCTGTAAATTCTAATCTAACAGCGTCTGTAGCCGTGAGCGAATCAGTCCTCGTAGGGTTCACTGGTTCAGATCCTCAAGGTTTAGATAACATTATAGCAGCATCAATCTCAGGACCAGATGCTCCTAAATTTGATTTAGTAGCTATAGATGGAGCTAGCACAACCCGTAGATATGAAGTAAGATCTACAGCAAGTATGGAAGCTGGAGATTTTGAAATTACAGGTTCAGTAACAGATGCATTTGGTAAAACAGGTTCATCCACATTAGATTTTTCTATTGTAGATTTCCCAACAACCCCAGATGTTTATATTTACTCTTCTACTAGAGGTAGTACAGCACCTATACCAGCAAATTATGATGGGGTTTTAGGAGATGAAACAACCTCAGGCACTCCAATTCATGCTTGGGCTAGTGGGTCTTTAGGAGCCCAAACTATCTCATTAACAGGTGGTACAGCTACTTTAGTAGGTTCGGCTAGTGTTGGAGCCGGAGGTAGTGATTTAAGCACTGTAACTAGTACTACTATTGGTAATGTAGATATGAATGGTACTCCTTCAATTCTATACATAGTATACCCTTCAGGTTCAGACCCTCGTTTAGATGGTACTCCATTATCTATGACAGATACATTTGGTGGTTCAACCCTAGGAGAATATGTATTATATTATTTTGTAGATGCAGTTGATAAAGGAATAGTAGGATCTCAGTTAGATCACTTTAGTTTAGATACAGGATATACCTCAAGTAATGGGGAAATTAAAACAGATTATACAAGATGGACAGTTTTAGGATGTAATGATACCAAATTTGTAGCAAACTCAGTAAAATACTATGTAGTTTCTTCAAGCGGTTCTGCTCCAGCTTAATAGAGGTCTATATTTATAATAAATAAGAATTAATACATGCCAACATATAGTACTAAAGTCCAGTTAACCAATGCCGCTAAGACAGCTGGTATACCTCTCGCGGATATTGAACATATTGCGGGAGCTTTTAAAACTTACGAGACTACTGCAGATCTTCAGGCATCTGCTTCATTAGCACCCGAAAGATTTTTATCTGGACAAATTGTATATATAAGTTCTTCTGATGAACTTTATATGATGGATGTGATAGTAAACCCAGATTTTACTACTACTGTTAGTTCTGCTTCATTTGAATTTGCAGGTGAAGGTTTTCCCTATTCTGGTTCAGCTGTAATTACAGGTTCACTTACAGTTACAGACTTACCAGAACAAGACACAACTTATCTTGTAACATACGATACATCATCAGGTCAATTTGGATTTGTAAACTCTACTTCAGGTACTTCTGGTGTTAGAGGTTCAAGTGGTACTGCCGGTCAATCAGGTTCATCAGGTTCATCTGGTTCAACAGGATCATCAGGTTCTTCTGGTGAAAGTGGTAGCTCAGGTAGTAGTGCCTCTTCAGGTACTTCTGGTTTTTCAGGATCAAGTGGTAGTTCAGCTTCATCAGGTAGCTCAGGATCATCAGGCAGTTCAGCAAGTTCAGGTAAAAGTGGTAGCTCAGGTAGCTCCGCAACTTCTGGTTCTTCAGGTTCATCAGGTACTTCTGGTTCGGACGGGTCAACTGGTACCTCAGGTAGCTCAGCTACCTCAGGTTCATCAGGTTCATCAGGTACTTCAGGTTCAGATGGATCAACAGGTTCTTCTGGCAGTTCTGCTACCTCAGGTTCATCTGCTAGTTCAGGCTCTTCAGGAAGCTCAGCTTCTTCTGGTTCTTCAGGTTCATCTGCTAGTGCAGGTTCTTCAGGCTCTTCTGCTATAAGTGGTAGTTCCGGTAGTTCAGCTTCATCAGGCTCTTCAGGTTCAGATGGTAGTTCAGGTACTAGTGGTTCTTCAGGTACTGCAGGTTCCTCAGGTACAGATGGTTCGACTGGTACTTCAGGCTCTTCAGCCACTTCAGGTTCAAGCGGTAGCTCTGCATCTTCAGGTTCTTCAGGTTCAGATGGTAGTTCAGGCACCTCAGGTAGTTCTGCATCATCCGGTAGCGCAGGTTCAGATGGTTCATCAGGCGAAAGCGGTAGCTCAGGTTCTTCAGCCTCTTCAGGCTCTTCAGGAAGCTCAGGTACTTCTGGTTCAGATGGCTCTTCAGGATCATCAGGTTCTTCAGCTACAGCAGGAAGTTCAGGTACAGATGGCTCATCAGGTACTTCAGGTAGTGCAGGCTCTTCAGGAAGCTCAGCTTCTTCAGGTTCATCTGGTTCAGATGGTTCTTCAGGTTCATCAGCCTCTTCAGGTACTTCGGGTAGTTCAGGCACAGCCGGATCTTCAGGTTCAGATGGTTCAACTGGTACATCAGGAAGTTCAGCTACTTCAGGTTCAAGCGGTAGTTCAGCTTCATCAGGTAGTTCAGGCTCTTCGGCAACAGCTGGTTCATCAGCTTCTTCAGGAACTTCAGGTAGCTCAGGAAGCTCCGGTAGTTCAGGTACATCAGGTTCAGATGGTTCTGTAGGTACAAGCGGTAGTTCTGCTACTTCAGGTTCATCTGCATCATCTGGTACAAGTGGTAGCTCAGCTTCATCAGGTAGCTCAGCTTCATCAGGTACTTCAGGAAGTTCAGCATCATCAGGTACCTCAGGCTCTTCGGCTACAGCAGGTAGCTCAGCAAGCTCAGGTTCATCTGGTTCATCGGGTAGTGACGGTTCATCAGGTACTTCAGGTAGCTCTGCATCTTCAGGCTCTTCAGGTTCATCAGGCACTTCAGGTTCAGATGGTTCAACTGGTACATCAGGAAGCTCAGCTACATCTGGCTCAAGTGGTAGTTCAGCCTCTTCAGGCTCTTCGGCTACAGCAGGAAGTTCAGCAAGTTCAGGCTCTTCAGGTTCAAGTGGTTCATCCGCTTCAAGTGGTACTTCAGGAAGTTCAGCTTCTTCAGGTACAAGCGGTAGTTCAGCTTCAGCAGGTTCATCTGCTTCATCAGGTTCATCTGGTTCTTCAGGAACATCAGGTTCTTCATCCTCTTCAGGTAGTTCAGGTAGCTCAGGTACTTCTGGTTCGGATGGATCAACAGGTACCTCAGGAAGTTCAGCTACATCAGGCTCTTCAGCATCATCAGGTTCAAGCGGTAGCTCAGCTACGGCTGGTAGCTCAGCAAGCTCTGGTTCATCAGGTTCATCAGGTACCTCAGGTTCAGATGGTTCAACCGGTACTTCTGGTAGCTCAGCTACATCAGGTAGTTCAGGTTCTTCAGCTTCTTCAGGAAGCTCAGGTTCAGATGGTAGTTCAGGTTCATCTGCTTCATCTGGTACAAGTGGTAGTTCAGCATCTTCAGGAACTTCTGGCAGTTCAGCTTCATCAGGTAGCTCAGGTACCTCTGGTAGTTCATCATCATCAGGTTCAAGCGGTAGTTCTGCTAGTTCAGGAACTTCAGGTTCTTCAGCTTCATCAGGTAGCTCAGGCTCTTCTGGTAGTTCTGCTAGTTCAGGTACAAGCGGTAGTTCAGCATCATCTGGTTCAGGTGGTTCAAGTGGTTCCTCTGCTTCTTCAGGTACTTCAGGTAGTTCAGGCTCATCTGCATCATCAGGTTCAAGTGGTAGCTCAGGTAGTTCAGGCTCATCCGCAGAAAGCGGTAGTTCAGCCTCTTCAGGTACAAGCGGATCTTCAGGTTCAACGGGTAGTGATGGTTCTTCAGGAGAAAGTGGTTCAAGCGGTAGCTCAGCTTCATCAGGTAGCTCAGCTAGTTCAGGTTCACAAGGTAGCTCTGGTAGCTCAGCAGAAAGCGGCTCATCAGGCTCTTCAGGTTCATCTGCATCATCAGGTTCAAGTGGTAGTACAGGTAGCTCTGGTAGCTCAGCAGAAAGCGGCTCATCTGCTTCTTCAGGTACCTCAGGCAGCTCAGGTTCTACAGGTAGCGATGGTTCATCAGGTGAAAGCGGTTCATCAGGTAGTTCAGCATCATCAGGTTCTTCGGGTTCAAGCGGTAGCTCAGGTACTTCAGGTAGCTCTGCAGAAAGTGGTTCTTCAGGTAGCTCAGCTAGTTCTGGTTCTTCAGGTAGTACTGGTTCTAACGGTTCATCAGGTGAAAGTGCTTCTTCAGGCTCTTCAGGTAGTTCAGGTACTTCTGGCTCAACGGGTTCAGATGGTTCTTCAGGTGAAAGTGGTTCATCTGGTTCATCTGCTTCATCAGGCTCTTCAGGTTCAACAGGTAGCGACGGTTCTTCAGGAGAAAGCGGTTCATCTGGTTCTTCTGGTAGTGCTGGAACTTCAGGCTCAACAGGTAGTGATGGCTCATCTGGAGAAAGTGGTAGCTCAGGTAGCTCTGCTTCATCAGGTACAAGTGGTTCATCTGGTTCACAAGGTAGCTCAGGTAGCTCTGCAGAAAGCGGTTCATCGGGCTCATCAGGTAGTGCAGGTTCATCAGGTAGTGCAGGTTCAACAGGTACTTCAGGTAGTTCAGGTATAAGTGCTTCGAGCGGTAGCTCAGCATCATCAGGTTCCTCAGGTTCAACTGGTTCAAGCGGTAGCTCTGCAGAAAGTGCTTCGAGCGGTAGCTCAGGTAGCTCAGGTACCTCAGGTTCAACTGGTAGTGATGGATCTTCAGGTGAAAGTGGTTCTTCAGGTAGCTCAGCTAGTTCAGGAACATCAGGTTCATCTGGTTCACAAGGTAGCTCTGGTAGCTCTGCAGAAAGCGGTTCATCAGGTTCTTCTGGTAGTTCAGGTTCATCAGGTTCTTCTGGTAGTTCAGGTTCTTCAGGTGAAGCAGGTTCATCAGGCGAAAGTGCTAGCTCAGGTTCATCAGGTTCATCTGGTTCAAATGGATCAAGCGGTGAAGCAGGTTCATCAGGCGAAAGTGCTAGTTCAGGTTCATCAGGTAGTTCAGGTTCAAACGGTTCAACTGGAGAAGCTGGTACCTCAGGCGAAAGTGCTTCAAGTGGTACATCAGGTTCAACAGGTTCAGATGGTAGCTCAGGTGAAGCAGGTTCATCAGGTGAATCAGGCTCAGCTGGTACATCAGGTTCAACAGGTTCAGATGGTAGCTCAGGAGAAGCTGGAACATCTGGTGAAAGCGCTAGTTCAGGTTCTTCAGGTTCTACTGGTTCATCAGGTTCTTCAGGCGAAGCAGGCACTTCAGGTGAAAGCGCTAGTTCAGGTACTTCTGGTTCATCAGGTTCAGATGGTAGTTCAGGCGAAGCTGGTTCATCAGGTGAATCAGGATCATCAGGTTCTTCGGGTTCAACTGGCTCAAGTGGTTCAACAGGAGAAGGTGGTACTTCAGGTTTAAGTTCATCTTCAGGTACTTCTGGCTCAGCTGGTTCAAACGGTAGTTCAGGTGAAGCAGGTACTTCAGGTAAAAGTGCTTCAAGTGGTACCTCAGGTTCAACAGGTTCAAATGGGTCAACAGGAGAATCAGGCTCTTCAGGCGAAGCTGGCTCATCAGGCAGTTCAGCAAGTTCAGGTTCATCAGGTTCAACGGGTAGTGATGGTAGTTCAGGTGAAGCTGGAACATCAGGATTAAGTGCCTCTTCAGGTACATCAGGATCTTCAGGTTCATCAGGCGAAGCTGGAACCTCAGGTTTAAGTGCTTCAAGTGGTAGCTCAGCCAGCTCAGGTTCAGTAGGTAGTTCAGGTGAAGCTAGAACAAGTGGTTTATCTGCTTCAAGTGGTACTGCAGGTTCAACAGGTTCAGCAGGTTCTACAGGAAATGCAGGAACATCAGGATTAAGTGCCTCTTCAGGTACAGCAGGTTCTACAGGTTCTATCGGTTCTTCAGGTGAAGGAGCTGGTTCAGGTTCAAGTGGTGAAAGTGGTTCATCAGGTAGCTCAGGAAATAGTGGTTCATCAGGTAGCTCAGGCTCATCTGGCTCAAGTGGTAGTACAGGTAGTGATGGTAGTTCAGGTGAATCTAGCTCATCAGGTACAAGTGGTTTATCAAACTCTTCAGGTTCAACAGGTTCAGCAGGTACCTCAGGTGGTGGTCCAAGATCTTCATCAGGTTCAAGTGGTGAAGCAGGTACTTCGGGAAAAAGCGGTTCAGCTGGTTCAACTGGTTCAAACGGTAGTTCAGGTAAAATAGGCTCTTCAGGTGAAAGTACCACATCAGGTTCTTCAGGTGAATCAGGCTCATCAGGTTCTTCAGGTTCACAGGGTTCAAGCGGTAGCTCAGGTGTAGACGGTTCTTCTGGTTTAAGTGTTACTTCAGGTACTTCAGGATCTTCAGGTACTGATGGGTTTGATGGTGTTCATGGTGAATCAGGAGCTTCAGGTAGCTCAGGTAGTTCAGGTTCACAAGGTAGCTCAGGTGATGATGGGTCAAGTGGTTCTTCAGGTAGATCAGGTTCAACTGGCTCAAGTGGTACAGGTTCAGGGTCAGGTTCCTCAGGTATATCAGGTACTTCAGGTTTAAGTGCTTCAACAGGTTCAGACGGTTCCTCAGGTGAATCAGGCTCAACTGGCTCTTCAGGTTCATCCAAATCTTCAGGTAGTTCAGGTACTTCAGGTAAATCAGGCTCAACTGGTTCAAATGCTTCTTCAGGTGAAGCTGGTAGCTCAGGATTAGATGCTACAAGCGGTAATTCAGGTTCAACTGGTTCAAATGGTTCATCAGGTATAGATGGTTCATCCGGTGATAGTGGTTCAACTGGCTCTTCAGGTTCAACTGGTTTAGATGGTAGTTCAGGTAATAATGGTTCAAGTGGTGAATCAGGTTCCTCAGGTTTATCCAAATCTTCAGGTACCTCAGGTTCAGCAGGTACCTCAGGTGGAGGTGCTGCAAGCTCATCAGGTTCAAGTGGTGTAGCTGGTACATCAGGACAAAGCGGTACAGCGGGTGAATCAGGTTCAACAGGTTCAAACGGTAGTTCAGGTAACAATGCAACTAGTGGTGTAGACGGTTCATCAGGATTAAGTGCTTCTTCAGGTAGCTCAGCTAGTTCAGGTTCAGCAGGTTCTACTGGTTCATCAGGTTCTTCAGGTGAAGCTAAAACATCAGGTGAAAGTGCAAGTTCAGGTACAGCAGGTTCAGCTGGTTCAGTAGGTTCTACAGGTGAAGCAGGTACTTCAGGAGAAAGTTCTTCAAGTGGTACTTCAGGTTCAGCAGGTACCTCAGGTGGTGGTCCAGCTTCTTCATCAGGTTCTTCTGGTGAATCTGGAACTTCAGGTGAAAGTGGTTCAGCCGGTTCAGCCGGTTCAGCAGGAGCTAATGCTACAAGTGGTAATTCAGGTTCATCAGGTACATCAGGTACAAACGGTCTACCGGGTGTTCATGGATCTTCAGATAATTCAGGAACTTCAGGTTCATCAGGTTCAGATGGTTCATCTGGTAACTTAGGTTCATCAGGTTTAACAGGATCAAGTGGCCTATCAGGAAGTACCGGTAGTGATGGTTCTTCAGGTGGATCAGGTTCTTCAGGTTCAACAGGTTCAGCTGGTTCTTCAGGTGGTGGTCCTGCTTCTTCATCAGGTTCAAGTGGTGAATCAGGTACTTCAGGTGAAAGTGGTTCAGCAGGTACCTCAGGTAGCTCAGGTTCACAAGGTAGTTCAGGTAATGATGGTTCAAGTGGTGAATCAGGCACCTCGGGCGAAAGTGCATCAAGCGGTAGCTCAGCATCATCTGGTTCATCAGGTTCTACTGGTTCAGTAGGTTCTTCAGGTGAAGCAGGTACCTCAGGCGAAAGTACTTCAAGTGGTACAGCAGGTTCAGCTGGTTCAGTAGGTTCAACAGGAAATGCAGGTACTTCAGGCGAAAGTGCTTCAAGTGGTACCTCAGGTTCAGCCGGTACTTCAGGTGGTGGTCCAGCTTCTTCATCAGGTTCAAGTGGTGAAGCAGGTACTTCGGGAGAAAGCGGTTCAGCTGGTACTTCTGGTTCAACCGGTTCATCAGGTTCTACAGGAGATGCAGCTACTTCAGGTGAAAGCGCAAGCTCAGGCACATCAGGATCTTCAGGTTCAGTAGGTAGTTCAAGTGTAGCAGGAACCTCTGGATTAAGCTCTTCAAGTGGTACTTCAGGTAGCTCAGGCTCACAAGGTAGTTCAGGTAATAATGCTACTAGTGGTGAAGCCGGTACTTCAGGTGAAAGTGCTTCTTCAGGCACATCAGGATCTTCGGGTTCAGTAGGTTCAACAGGTGAATCAGGCACTTCAGGAGAAAGTGCATCAAGTGGTACAGCTGGTTCTACAGGTACAGCTGGTTCTACCGGAGAAGGTGGTACTTCAGGATTAAGTTTCTCAAGTGGTACTTCAGGTAGCTCAGGTACAGTAGGTTCTTCAGGAGATGCTAAAACATCAGGTGAAAGTGTTTCTTCAGGTACAGCAGGTTCTTCAGGTTCAACTGGTTCAAGTGGTACTGGAGCTGGATCTGGTTCAAGTGGTGAAGCAGGTACTTCAGGTACTAGTGCTCAAGCTGGTAGTTCAGGTTCAACTGGTTCAGTTGGTTCTTCAGGTGAAGGAGGTACAGCAGGATTAAGTTCTTCAAGTGGTACATCAGGATCTTCAGGTTCAGTTGGCTCAACTGGAGGTGGAGGTACAAGTGGTGAAGCTGGTAGCTCAGGTTCTTCAGGTACAAGTGGTGCTGGTGGTACTACAGGATTTGATGGTTCAGCAGGTACTTCAGGTAAAACAGGTACTTCAGCCTCTTCAGGTTCAGGTGGATCTTCAGGTTCAAGTGGTATCTCAGGAAACGTAGGTTCAAATGGTACTTATGTAAACGTAGTTGCAGGTGATGGTCTATCAGGTGGCGGTTCTATGATTACAGATAGAACATTAACTGTAAGTACTGGAGAAGGTATTTCTATTGTATCAGATGCTGTAGCACTTAATATTACAGAATCAGCTCCACCAGAAATTATGTACTGGGATGGAGATGCATTCCAAGCTTCTTCAATTACCCTTTCATCAGCTTCAGGTAGTACTAATAATGTATGGAATGGTGGTGGTAATACCATAATAGAAAACCTTGATACAATTGCAGCATCTAATAAGTTCTTTGATATTACTCACCCATCAAAAGGCGAACCTTGGAGACTACAATATGGTGTACTCGAAGGACCTGAAAATGGTGTATTCTTAAGAGGTATTACTACTGAAAAAGTAATCACTTTACCAGATTACTGGGTAGACTTAGTACATGCTAATTCAATTACAGTACAATTAACCCCGGTAGGAAGTGCATGTCTACATTACGTAGTAAGTGTAGATACAAACCAAGTAATTATTGGTTGTGGGTGTGGTGAAGTTAATGCTTATTACACTATAAACGCTGAAAGAAAAGATGTAGATCCACCACAACTTGAATACATTCGTGAATAATAATATATTTATTATAAAATAAACAATGCCTAATAGAACAGTACAGATAATCCCAGCTTCAGTAAGTTTAGATTTCCAATTTATTGATGGCGTCAATTCGAACAATATTGAATTAAAATATGGTACGGATGGGGTTTTAGGTTTTTATAGCGGAAGTGATTTACTACTAAGCGTTAATGGTGAAAACGTTGATGTTAGTAGTAACTTAGTACTCCCCGTTACAACCTCAGACCCAACTAATTTACCTACTGGTTCTATTGTCTTTAATGAAAGTAGTGGTAATATTGCTTTCTCCCAAGGTGACGGTAATTCAGTAGCCCCTACTATAATTTCAAATAATGCAGATAATAGAATAGTTACCGCTACAGGTAATGCTGGTGAAATTAATGGTGAACCAAATTTAACATTTGATGGTACAACATTAGATGTAACTGGTAAATTAGGAGTAAGTAACGATGTAAATCTTACAGGTTTATCAGAGGATGTTAATTTACCTCAATACATTGTTTATAACTCTTCTACAGGTAAATTAGCAACAAGATATATAGCAGATGGTACTTCTGGTACAGCCGGTTCAACTGGTACATCAGGCCCATCTATGACTTCAGGTACTTCTGGTTCTTCAGGTTCATCAGGTAAAAATGGATCTGCAGGTACTAGTGGTAACGCTTCTACTTCAGGTGAAAGTGGTTCAGCAGGTACCGCAGGTTCTACTGGTTCAAATGGATCTTCAGGAGCAGGAGGAAACTCAGGTGCTTCTAAAACCTCAGGTACAGCTGGTAGCTCTGGTTCAGTAGGTTCAAGTGGTGTTGGAGCTGGTTCAGGTACTAGTGGTGAAGCAGGTACTTCAGGTACTAGTGCTCAAGCTGGTACTTCAGGTTCTACTGGTTCAAATGGTAGTTCAGGTAACGTTGGAAACGATGGTCAAAGTGCTCTATCTGGTACTTCAGGAACTAGTGGTTCATCAGGTTCAAATGGTGCAAACGGAAATAATGGACAATCAGGTCTAAGCCGTACCTCAGGCACATCTGGTAGCTCAGGTTCAAATGGTAGCTCAGGTAATAATGGTAATTCAGGAGCTAGTAAATCTTCAGGTACCTCAGGTTCAGCAGGTACAACCGGTTCAAGCGGTAATGATGGTAATAGTGGAGAAAGTGCTGGGGCAGGTACCTCAGGTTCATCAGGTTCAGATGGCTCTTCAGGTGTTGTAGGTAGTAATGGTCAGTCTAAAGTATCCGGTACAAGTGGTAGTTCAGGTTCAAATGGATCTTCAGGTAACAATGGTAACTCAGGTTTAAGTCGTACATCAGGTACTTCAGGTTCATCAGGTTCAAATGGTTCAGGAGGTGTTCATGGAAACTCGGCTTCAAGCAAATCATCAGGTACTTCAGGTAGCTCAGGTACAGCTGGTTCAGGAGGAGCTAATGGTGCTTCAGGATCTAGCAAATCATCAGGTACCTCAGGTACAGCAGGTTCAACTGGTTCAAGTGGTAATGCAGGTAATAGTGGACAAAGTGCAGGTGCAGGTACCTCTGGTACCTCAGGTTCATCAGGTTCAAATGGTGTAAACGGAAATAACGGACAATCAGGTTTAAGCCGTACTTCAGGTACTTCAGGTTCATCTGGTTCAAACGGTAATAATGGAGCCAACGGTTTAAGTAGAGTATCAGGAACTTCAGGTTCAAGTGGTACAAACGGATCTTCAGGTAATGTAGGGAGTAATGGTCAATCTAAAGCTTCAGGTACTAGTGGATCTTCAGGTAGTTCAGGTACTGCTGGTGTAGATGGTGCATCAGGAGCTTCAGGAGCTTCTAAAACTTCAGGTAGCTCAGGTACAGCAGGTTCAACTGGTTCAAGTGGTAACGCGGGTAACAGTGGACAAAGTGCAGGTGCTGGTACCTCCGGTACTAGCGGTTCAAACGGTTCAACAGGTGCTACAGGAGCTTCAGGTCAATCGAGACCATCAGGAACTTCAGGTAGTTCAGGTACAAATGGGTCTTCAGGTGTAAACGGTAACAATGGTGGTTCAGGTCTAAGCCGTACTTCAGGCACATCTGGTAGCTCAGGTTCAAACGGTAATAATGGAGCTAATGGTTTAAGTAGACCATCAGGTACTTCAGGTACAAATGGTTCAAATGGTACAACAGGTGCTACAGGAGCTTCAGGTCAATCGAGACCATCAGGTACCTCAGGTAGTTCAGGTACCTCAGGTTCTACAGGTGTAAACGGAGGAAATGGTGCTTCTAAATTATCAGGTACTTCAGGTTCTTCTGGTACAAACGGATCTTCAGGTAACAATGGTAACAATGGTGGTTCAGGTTTAAGCCGTACCTCAGGAACCTCAGGAAGTTCAGGTACAACCGGTTCAAACGGTAACAACGGTGGTTCAGGTTTAAGTAGATTATCAGGTACTTCAGGTTCTTCTGGTACAACTGGATCTTCAGGTGTAAATGGAGCTAACGGTTTAAGTAGAACATCAGGAGTTTCTGGTACAAATGGTACTAGTGGTTCTAGTGGTACTCATGGTCAAAATGGTGCTAACAGAACTTCAGGAAAATCTGGTTCAAATGGTACCTCAGGTAGTAACGGAGGCTCAAATGGTCAATCCGGTTTAAACCGTACCTCAGGTAGATCAGGTTCAAATGGTACTTCAGGTAGTTCAGGTGGTTCAAATGGTGCTTCAGGTGCTAACAGAACTTCAGGACAATCAGGTACAAACGGTTCATCAGGTAGTTCAGGTATTAATGGAGCTAGTGGGGTATCCGGTGTAAGTGGTACTTCAGGAACAACGGGTTCAAACGGTAGTTCAGGTAATAGTGGTGGATCCGGTAAATCAGGCTCAAACGGTACATCAGCAACTTCAGGTGCTTCTTCAGGTTCTTCAGGTGCTAATAAAACATCAGGTAAATCTGGCTCAAATGGTACTTCTGGTACCTCAGGTGTAAGTAACGGTACCTCAGGTAGTAGTGGTAACTCAACTGGTAAAACTTCTGGTACAAGTGGCTCAAACGGTACAAGTGGTAAAAACGGTACAGCTGGTACTTCTGGAAAAAGTGGTACTTCAGGTACATCTGGAGGTTCAAATGGTAGTTCAGCATTCAGTAGAACTTCAGGTTCATCAGGTTCAAATGGCTCTTCAGGTCAAAATGGTTCCCCAGGAGCTTCTAGATTATCAAACACTTCAGGTACTTCAGGTTCAGCCGGTTCAGCAGGTGTAGGTGGTGCTGGTGGTATATCTGGTGGTTCAGGTACTTCAGGCTCTTCAGGTGACGATGGTACTTCAGGTATTTCAGGTAATGTAGGTTCCTCAGGTACATATATTACATTTAGTGGTGGTTCCGGTTTAACTGGAGGTGGTGTATTAAATACTAATAGATCATTAGCTATAAACTGGACTGGTAATACAGCAGATGGTATCGTTACATATGATACAGGAGATCCAGTATCAAATGCTAACTTTACATTTAACGGAACTACTGCTTATATTAACGGAGCATTAGGTGTAGGTACCTCAACCCCAACAACTACAGGTCTAATTAGAGCAACTAATGACGTTATTGCCTACTATTCTTCAGATAGAAGATTAAAAGATAACATTACTCCTATTGAGGGTGCTTTAGAAAAACTAGACCAAATTGAAGGTGTATACTTTGATTGGATTCCAATGGAAGGAATTCATGAAAATGAAGGACATGATATTGGTGTAATTGCTCAAGAAATTGAAAAGATACTCCCAGAGGTAGTAACAACTCGTGATAATGGGTATAAAGCAGTTAAATACGAAAAATTAGTAGCATTCTTGATCCAAACTGTTAAAGAACTTAAAGTAGAAATTGACGAACTAAAAAATAGATAATTGTTATGGCAGCACTTCCAGGTCAACTTCCAGGTCCTAGTGACCAAATTACACTTGATGAGATTACAGATGCTTCTAATACAATAAATGTAACCTCAAACATGAGCTTACTAGACGCTTATTCTAATTTAGGATATAGTGGTACAAATTTTAGTTTTGATGATTGGCGCGGAGCTAATACTGGTTTTTACCGTAACGATGGTGTTAATGATTATATTGGTGGCTCTTGGGGTAGAAGTTATGATATGAGGAGTAATGATTGGAGTATAGTATGTTGGCTTAGAGTAAATCAAAGCACTAAAGCAAATGCTATATTTTGGTCTTTTTCTGCCTCCACCCCTACTTCAGCTAATAGAATTTATCTCCAATATAACGCTAATTTTAATAGACTTATAGTAAATTTAAGAACTAATAGTCAAAACTTCCTTAGAGCATACGCCCTCCACGATAATTCATCAGTAACAGGTATAACTAACTCTAGTACAGGTTGGACAACAGGTCAAAGAGGAAATGTTAATGGAGAAAATTGGACTATGATAACTGTAACATATGATGCCTCTCAATCAACCTCAGCAGCAGCCTTTAAAATATATTGGAACGCTTCTGAAATAACTAATCAAGCCGCTGCTCCCAATCAAGGTAGAACATCTTTTAATCCTGGAGCTATGTATTTAATGGATTTAGCTGATCAAGCTCCTGGAAGTAATAATGCTGATTTTGATATAGATGAATGGAAATATTTTGAAGGTATTCTACCTAGTACTACTGTTAGTAATTTATACAATAGTGGTGTAATACGAAATAATTCAAATCTTTCAACAATAACATTAACTCAAACCCAAGTTAGTTTTGATAGCTATGATGATAGAGCAGCAGATACTACTGGCTATTGGAGTCCTACTATTACTGGGGGAAGTAGAGTTCTTCATGATGATGGAACAGCTTTAAATTAATAATTATGCCTTATTATTTAATTACAAAATCTCAATACGATACTGATCATGCCTCTAATCTAGACCATGGCCCAGCTTGGAATTTAGATAAAACTAAATGTGTGATTCATGCCCCTAATGATTATATTGTTTCTAACCCTGAACAAACTTGGAACACTTCCAATGAATGTAACGAATGGAGATATTCAGAATCAGAGAAAAGAAATTGGATGACTGATGAAGATATAAATGGGGAGTAGTTACTTTAATTTGTCTTAATAAAGGTTAATATTTATCATCACAGAATGATGAACTACTAATTCAATGGCTGAAAATAGAAAATTTTCCAGTAGGAAAGATTCCCAATCTCAAGGTCAATCGGTTTTTAAATCAGACCTTTTTTTATTGAGTGTACCATCAGGTTCTGCAGAAAGAGCTCTTGCTGTAGATTCTGAAGGTCGTGTTATCTCTACTGTAGTAGCATCCCAAGGTGGTTCAAATGGTACATCAGGTAGTTCAGGTGGTGCCAATACTTCAGGTTCTTCAGGTGCTGCGGGTTCAGCTGGTAGCTCAGGTTCATCAGGTACCTCAGGTGAATCCGGTAGCTCAGGTACAACTGGTGATTCTACCACATCTGGTTCTTCAGGTACAGCTGGTAAAGGAGCTGATTCTCGTAGCTCAGGTACTTCAGGTTCTTCAGGTAGTACTGGTTCACATGGCTCAACTGGTACCTCAGGAAGTTCAGGTAAAAGTGGTTCAAGTGGTACATCAGCTATGTCTTCAGGTACTTCTGGTACCTCAGGCAGTAGTGGTAGTTCAGCATCTTCAGGCACATCAGCATCAACAGGTACTTCAGGTATCGCAGGTTTAAGTGGTAAATCAGGTTCTTCAGGCTCTTCTGGTTCAGATGGATCTTCAGGTAGCTCAGGTTTATCTAGATCATCTGGAACATCAGGATCATCTGCTTCTTCGGGTACAAGTGGTTCAACGGGTACAAGTGGTATAGCAGGCCTTTCAGGTAAATCCGGTTCATCGGGCTCAACTGGTTCAGATGGTTCATCCGGTTCATCAGGTTTGTCACGCTCATCAGGCAGTTCAGGTTCTTCAGCTAGTTCTGGTTCATCTGCATCTACTGGTACCTCAGGTATAGCAGGCCTTTCAGGTAAATCAGGCTCCTCAGGTTCAACAGGTTCAGATGGTTCATCCGGTTCAAGTGGTGCTTCAAAATCATCAGGTTCTTCCGGTTCATCAGCATCTTCCGGTACTTCAGGTAGTACAGGTACTTCGGGTATTGCTGGTTTAGCAGGTAAAAGTGCCTCAAGTGGTAGCTCCGGTAGCTCAGGTTCAAATGGTTCATCCGGTTCAAGTGGCTTATCTAGGTCATCAGGTACTTCAGGTAGTTCAGCATCCTCAGGTACTTCAGGTAGTACTGGTACCTCAGGTATTGCTGGTTTAAGTGGTAAATCTGGTTCTTCAGGTTCTTCAGGTTCAGATGGTTCATCTGGTTCTTCAGGTTTATCTAAATCATCCGGAACCTCAGGTAGTTCAGCATCCTCAGGTACAAGTGGTTCAACAGGTACTTCAGGTATAGCAGGTTTAGCAGGTAAAAGCGCTTCTAGTGGTAGTTCAGGCTCTTCTGGTTCAAATGGTTCACACGGTTCAAGTGGTTTATCTAAATCATCCGGAACCTCAGGTAGTTCAGCATCCTCAGGTACAAGTGGTTCAACAGGTACTTCAGGTATAGCAGGTCTAAGTGGTAAAGCAGGTTCTTCTGCATCATCCGGTTCTTCAGGAAGCTCAGGTTCAACAGGTGTTTCCCGCACTTCAGGAGAATCAGGTACATCTGGAAGTTCAAGTTCTGCTGGTACTTCAGGTAGTACAGGTACTTCAGGTATAGCAGGTCTTTCAGGTAAAGCAGGCTCTTCTGCATCATCTGGTTCTTCAGGTTCAAATGGTTCAAATGGTTCAAGTGGTTTATCTAGAGGATCAGGTACTTCGGGTTCATCTGCATCATCAGGTACAAGTGGTTCAACAGGTACCTCAGGTATATCTGGCTTATCTGGCAAATCTGGTAGCTCAGCAAGTTCAGGCTCTTCAGGCTCTTCAGGTAGTACCGGTACTGGTAAAACATCAGGTGAAAGTGGTACAGCTGGTTCATCAGGTACTTCAGGCTCATCTGCTTCAACTGGTACAAGTGGTATAGCAGGTTTATCTGGTAAATCAGGAACTGGAGGTTCAAGTGGTTCTTCTGCTTCAAGTGGTTCAAGTGGTGAATCAGGCTCTTCAGGAGAATCAGCAGAATCAGGCACTTCAGCTTCTTCGGGTACTTCAGGTTCTTCAGGTAGCACTGGTACTTCAGGTATAGCAGGTTTGAGTAGTAAATCTGGAAGTAGTGGCTCCTCAGGTAGCTCAGGTGCTTCAAGAACTTCAGGTGCATCTGGTTCTTCAGGTAGCTCAGCATCAACAGGTAGTTCAGGTGCCTCAAAAACATCAGGAGATTCAGGTTCATCAGGCTCTTCTGGTAGCTCCGGTAGTTCCGGTGCTTCAAGAACCTCTGGTGCTTCAGGCTCATCAGGCACTTCTGCATCCGCAGGTACATCTGGTTCTTCAGGTACATCTGGTTCTTCAGCATCTGCAGGTACAAGTGGTATTGCAGGTTTATCAGGTAAAGGAGGTACCTCAGGTACCTCAGGTAGCGCTGGTAGTACAGGTTCAAGTGGTTCAAGTGGTGAATCTGGTTCTTCAGGAGAATCAGCAGAATCAGGCACTTCAGCTTCGTCAGGTACATCAGGCTCATCTGCTTCTTCTGGTACAAGTGGTATAGCGGGACTTTCAGGTAAAAATGGTACTTCAGGTGTCTCAGGAAGTGCTGGTAGTACAGGGTCACACGGTTCAGGTGGTAAAACAGGTAGTAGTGGAGAATCGGGTAAATCAGGTACCTCAGGTTCAGCATCAAGTTCTGGTACATCTGGTTCTACAGGTACTACAGGTATTGGTGGTGGTTCAGGTATCTCAGGTACTTCGGGTTCTACAGGTACTGTAGGTTCTTCAGGTGGTACAGGTTCCTCAGGTTCCTCAGGTAAAACAGGTAGTTCTGGTTTAACAGGTACAGCAGGTACTTCATTAAACCCATCAGAGGCAGTTGATGTTTATGATAATACTGGTAGTCAAACTATTACTACAGGTACAATTACATTAAATTTAGATACTACACGTTTTAATAGTGATACTTCTGTATTTAACTTATCTTCAGATATTCTTACTGTAAATACTGCTATTAGAGGTTTAATTACATTTAGAGTATCAACAGATGTATCTTCAGGTACAGCACGTTCTATTTCATACGCTTGGTTAGAAAGAGACACAGGTAGTGGTTATGCTCAAGTAGATGGTTCTCGTGTTTATATGTACAACAGAAGCTCAAACTCAGGTGAAAATACAGGTACTGCCTCAATTATTTTAAGTGTAAGTGCTGGAGACAAATTTAGAATTAGAGTAGCACGTTTAGCAGGTACTGATACTATTTCTACTGTTGCTGATGGTTCAGGCTTAATGATTGTTGATTTAGCAGGTGGTAATACAGGTCCTGCGGGTACATCCGGCACTTCAGGTGGTGCTATGACATTTTCTGCAGCAAGTAGTAATGTAGGACAATATGGTTTTGCTACTAATGAAGTACCTGATAATAATGGCTTGCAAGCTTCTGGGTGGGTTATCGTTACTTTAGGAGGAAAAAATTATTACCTCCCTGCTTGGATCCCAATACCTTAATGTGGATATGTATAAATAGGTTATTATATTATAGTTACAATTTAAAACTAGTTTATGAAAAAATTACTTTATATTGCACCCCACCTATCAACAGGTGGTCTACCCCAATACTTAGTTAAAAAAGTAGAATTACTTAGAGACGAATTTGAAGTCTATGTTGTAGAATGGTCAAATCATACAGGGGGTGTTCTTGTAGTACAAAGAGATAAAATTGTTAATTTAGTAGATTCGGATAAATTCTTCGAATTAGGGGAAAATAAAATGGAACTAATCAGCATTATTGATAAGATCCAACCCGATGTTATCCACTTAGAAGAAATCCCTGAATATTTTATGGATTTTGAAGTTGCAAAAGAAATCTATAAAAAAGACAGACCATATTTTCTTGTAGAAACTTCACATGATTCTTCTTACGATACTACTAATAAATCATTCTTCCCAGACAAATTCTTATTTGTTTCAGAATGGCAAGTACAACAATATAAAGATATTGATGTACCTGCTAAGGTAGTTTATTATCCAATTGAATATCAAGATCGACCTGATAGAACAGAAGCATTACAACATTTAGGATTAGACCCAAATAAAAAACATATCCTCCATGTTGGTTTATTTACACCACGTAAAAATCAAGCTGAATTTTTTGAATATGCTAAAATGTTACCTGAATATGAGTTCCATTGTGTAGGAAATCAAGCAGGTAACTTTAAACATTATTGGGAACCATTAATGGAAAACAAACCTGATAATGTTACTTGGTGGGATGAACGTAAAGACGTAGATAATTTCTACAGAGCAATGGATTTATTCTTATTTACCTCTAGAGGGACAAATAATGATAAAGAAACAATGCCATTAGTAATCCGTGAATCTATTTCATGGAATATGAATCTTTTAATTTACAATCTTCCAGTATATTTGAACTATTTTGATCAATTTGATAATGTAGATTACTTAGATTTTACAGATAAAGAAAAAAATGCCCAAATTATTAAAGCACAGTTAGGTGATGGTACTGTGGTTAATACACAAAAAGAAGCATTTGTTATATCCACATATCCTGCTACTGATAGTATTATTAATACAACGTTAGACTGTGTAAAATCCGTACAAAAACACGGACATAAAGTAATTTTAACATCCCACATCCCAATCCCAGAAGTTTTACAAGAGGTAGCTGATTATTGTGTAGTTGATAAAAATAATATTTTAACTAAACACACTTATTATTCTAATTTTTATTGGAATAGTGATCTTTATAATGCCCATCTTAATTTAAGAGGTGAAGAAAATGATGTTTACCATGGTCCCACAGTATACACTAATTACTATAATGGAGCTTCATTAGCTTCAGAATTAGGGTTTAGTAAATTATTTTTCTTAAATTATGATTACTTATTACAAGATAATAATGAAATAAAAAATATTTCTAATATTCTTAATAAGAAAGATTATTATTTTGGTGACCACCACCCATCAGAAGGAGATGCTTTATTTACATACTTTTTTGCAGCTAAAACTAAACCATTCATTAATACCCTTCCAGTAATTGAAAATGCTACACAGTATGATGCTTTAATGGAAATTTATGGGGCTGAATCTAATGGTTTGGAAAATTTATTTTACCATATCTTTAAAAACCAGGATTTATATAGAGTCTCTGAAGAAGATTTTAAATCATTATCTGAGCAAATTTTTGCCCACCAAGATTTTTCTCGTGTAGAATACTTTACAATATTACCTACAAATGTTCCTAAACATTTTGCCCCATATTTTTATATCTCAAATAGTAAAGATAGTAGAACTGTATACTATAAAGTTTATAAAAATGGAGAATTAGTTATTAATAGAGAATTAGAAATTAACCACAAATATTCTTTCTGGGATTTATTAAAACTAGATGGAGATTATAAAATCGAATTTAACATCGGTGATAACTCAGGATTATTAGAAACTAAAACATTTATAGTAGATCAAAATTATTTTGATAATAATTTACCTGATAATGGTCATTTCGAATGGAAAGGTAAAATGCCTTCGTTTAATATTAAATTAATGCATTTGGTTACAGAACCAGATACAAATGAAAAAGAAATCCGTTCTATAGAAAGTATAAAAGATTTTTGTAATAAAACTGGTATTAAATACGAACAACGTGTAAATAAAATTTGGACGGATTTACCTCCAAAAGATACTTGTAATAGACCCAACGACGTTCAAGACAAACCAGGATATTATAAACTAGCCCCAGGCCATTATGGGTGTTTTGTAGCTCATACTGATGCTATTTTAGCTGAAGATAATAAAGATTATGATTACGTATTAATCTTTGAAGGTGATGTAATTGTAGATTCTGATTATCAAGAATTGTATGATGCCTTAGTCCGTTTTAGTAGGTTAGCTGAAGAAAATGATCAAGACCTTATTGGCTTTGGTAACCCATGGCAAGAAAGAAACTTAAATGGTCCTAAAATTGAAGATATCTACACAGATGTTACACCATTTATCCCAGCTCAATCTTATCTGATTAATAGAAGTAAATTACTTTATATTCAGGATAAAGTTAGAACCACCCCTTGGGATGCATTTGATATGTGGGTGTGTAATGTAGCCCTCTTACGTGTAGGTACAGCAGAAAAAATCTATACTAAACACCTCCCAGGATTTAGTATTATTGAACAAGAATTTAAAGGTACAGATAACCATAGTCCATTAATATACGCAACAGAATGAAAATTTGCCACGTAGATCCCGCTTGCGGTTTAGACATCCCTCCTAAAAATTGGGGTGCAATTGAAAAAATTATTTGGGAGTTTGAAACTAACCAGAATGCTTTAGGTCATGAATCAATTCATAAATTAGGGGGACATATCCAACCTGATGAATTTGATATTGTACACTGTCATGTTGCTAATTTAGCAGTTGATCTTAAAAACAGAGGTATCCCCTACATTTATCAGTTACATGATCACCATGTAATGTATTATGGGAAAGATTCTCATGTTTATAAAGAAAATTTAGAGGCAATTGAAGGTTCTTTAATTGCTTTGATGCCTGCTAAATGGTTAGTAGATTATTTTGAAAGTGATAAATGTGTTTATTTCGCCCACGGTGTGGACACTAAAGATTTTACTCCAATTTTAAACAAACCAAAACCAGAGGAACCAAAATTACTTATGTTAGCTAATAATGGTATGGGGGGTAAAAATGGCCATGATAGAAAAGGATTTGCTTATGGTCTAGCATTAGCTATGAAGCGTAATTTGCCTATTACTATTGTAGGCCCTCGTAATAATGAAAATTGGTTTAATGAAAATTTGTGGGCATTTAATTATCCTAAACTTAATGTTATTTGGGAACCTGACAATAAAGACCTTAATCAAATCTATCTAGACCACGATATATTCCTTCACCCATCAGAATTAGAAGCAGGTCATCCAAATCTTACACTATTAGAAGCAGCTGCTTGTGGTTTACCTATTATTGGGTGGATTGAATTAGAGACTGATTTCTTTGGGATGTGGAGGGCTCCACGTAATGTGTTCCGTATGGAAGAAGGTTTAGATGACATTTTAAAAAATTGGGATGGGTATACAAATTTATCTATTCAAACTGGTAAAGATTTTAGTTGGAAAAACCGAACAATAGAGTTAATGAAAATTTATAATCAAGTTTTATGAAACAAGAATTAATTTACGAATATAATAACCTACAAAAACTAGGACTTTCAGTAAAAGAACCTAGTAATAGTTATAATGTTAACTTTATTGAAGGTGCTTTCTTTGAAGTTTTAGGTCCCCAAAAAAAACAATATAAAGTAGTAATAACTAATCTTGATACAGGAGAAGCTTTACATACTACCACACTTTCAAACAATATGTGGACTAGAACTAATATTAAATACTTTATTCGTTGGGAAATTAAAGCATATGATGTTGAGACTAATGAAGTAGTATTTACTCATACATTCGATCCTAAAGGAAAACGAGTTTATATCCATCTAGATTCTTCAGCAATCGGAGATACATTGGCCTGGTTCCCACAAGTATTAGAATTTAAAAAACGTTGGGATTGTGATGTTGTAGTTTCAACATTTAAAAATGATTGGTTTGAAGCATTATATCCTGAATTAGAATTTGTTAAACCTGGAAATGTTGTTAATAACTTATACGCCATGTATGGTATCGGATGGTTTTATGAAGAAGACCATACAGTAAACAAGCAACGTATTCCTCGTGATTTTAAAGAAATGCCCCTAGCACAAACCGCTTCAGAAATTTTAGGTTTACCTTATAAAGAAATTAAACCCAAAATTAATTTTGAAGATACTGGACGTCCTATCGAAGAAAAATATGTTGTAATCGCTCCACATGCTTCAGCACATGCTAAGTATTGGATGTATCCAGGTGGCTGGCAAAAAGTAATTGATACCTTAAATGGAAAGGGTTATAAAGTAATGATGATTACTTCTGAACCTTTAGGAGATGAATGGCATGATTCTAAATTAGGAGGTACTTTGCAAAATGTAATTAATGAAACGGGTGATAAATCAATTCAACTAAGAATGAACCAAATTAAACATGCTGAAGCATTTATTGGTGTGGGTAGTGGTTTAAGCTGGTTAGCATGGGCTGTTGGTACTCCTGTTACTCTAATCTCAGGGTTTAGTGAACCTCATACTGAATTCGAAGACTGTGAACGTGTATTTACTCCTAAAGGATTTTGTAATGGGTGTTTTAACCGTGAATGGTTAAATCCTGGTGATTGGGAATGGTGTCCTGATCATAAAGATACACCAAAACATTTTGAGTGTACTAAATCTATTACTCCTAATAATGTGCTTAAAGCAATAAATAATATTTTACATTTTAAATAAAAAATTAAATATGTATTATAGAATTTCATAGATAAAAAAAAGTATTTTCCTAATCGATTTTTAAGGGAAACTATAATATTTATAACTAAACGTATTTAATTTAAATTAAAATGGCAGAAACTCTATTATCACCTGGTGTATTAGCTAGAGAAAACGACCAATCCCAAGTAGTAGCCGGCCCAATTCAAGCTGGCGCTGCTATCTTAGGTCCTACAGTAAAAGGTCCTGTTGGGATTCCTACAATGGTTACTTCTTATAGCCAATATGTAAACACATTCGGTACCACTTTTGTTAGTGGTTCAGAAGTAAAATCATTCTTAACATCAATTTCAGCTTATAATTACTTTAACAATGGAGGTAATTCATTGTTAGTAACTAGAATTACAAGTGGTTCATTCTCACAAGCTACTTCAACTACTATTACTGGTAGTGATGCTGATGTAACTTCTTTAACCCTTAAAACTTTCAATGAAGGTACTATTGTGAATAGTGACTCTACTGAAGATTCTAATGGTGCTTTAGAAAGTGGTTCAACTGATAACTTAAGATGGGAAATTGTATCAAGCAATGCATCTTTAGGTACATTTGATCTTACCATCCGTAGAGGTAATGATATTACAGATGAAAAAGTAGTATTAGAAACATGGACTAACTTATCATTAGATCCTAAAGCCTCTAACTACGTTTCTAAAGTAATAGGTGATACTTACTACACTATTGATACTTCAGATACAACTCCTTATGTTAAGCCAGTAGGTACATATTTGCCTAAATCAAGATACGTATATGTTTCTCAAGTAACTAATACTCCTGATTTCTTTGATAATGCCGGAAATGCTAAATCTGCATTAACAGGTTCATTACCAGCAGTAGCTAGTGGTTCATTTTCAGGAGCCGCAGGTGATTTAGTACACGGAAGTGATTTATACTATGAAAACATTACTGGAGATGATAATATTCAAGGTGTTAGAGCTGCAGATTATACTCAATCAATTGACCTATTAAGTAATCAAGATGAATACCAATTCAACTCAATTACAGCTCCAGGTTTAATTATTGGTCAAGCTACTTCTACAATTACTAAATTAATTAACATGGTTCAAACCAGAGGTGATGCTTTAGCAATAGTAGATTGTGGTGTTTATGGTGCTACATTAGCTACTATGACTAGTAACGCTTCTTCATACAATTCAAGCTACGCAGCTACTTATGCTCCTTGGTTACAAACAACTGATCCAGATTCAGGCCAAATTGTTTGGGTTCCTGCTTCAACAATGGTTCCAGGTGTTTACGCTTACAACGATTCAGTAAGTGAGGCATGGTTCGCACCAGCAGGTTTGAATAGAGGTGGATTAGCTACAGTAGTACGTCCTGAAAGAAAATTATCTCAAGCTAACAGAGATACATTATACACTGGAAAAGTAAATCCAATTGCTTCATTCCCTGGAGCTGGTACAGTAGTATTCGGTCAGAAAACATTACAAACTAAATCAACTGCATTAGATAGAATTAATGTTAGGAGATTGTTGATCGAACTTAAATCTTACATTTCTCAAGTGTCCGATAACTTAGTATTCGAACAAAATACTATCGCTACTAGAAATGCATTCTTAAGCCAAGTTAACCCGTACTTAGAATCAGTACAACAAAGACAAGGTTTATATGCGTTTAGAGTAATTATGGATGATTCAAATAATACTGCTGATGTAATTGATAGAAACCAATTGGTAGGTCAGATTTACATTCAACCAACTAAAACGGCTGAATTTATTTACTTAGACTTTAACATCTTACCAACTGGAGCTACCTTCCCAGCATAAAAGTTTGAAAGTTTAATATTTATAAACAGAATAAAACAATATAACGCAAAATGGCAGTATTAGATCCCAACGAAATTTTCTTCACCGCTTTCGAACCGAAAGTACAGAATAGATTTATCATGTATGTAGATGGTATTCCATCGTATACTATCAAATCGATCTCGTCAGTCGGCTTCTCACAAGAAGAAATTGTACTTAACCATATCAACACCTATAGAAAAATCAAAGGTAAATTGAAATGGAATGACTTAACAATGACTATGTTCGACCCAATTACTCCTTCAGGTGCTCAAGCAGTAATGGAGTGGGTACGTTTACACCACGAATCAGTAACTGGTAGAAATGGATATTCAGATTTCTATAAAAAAGATTTAACTATTGATATCCTAGGTCCTGTAGGTGACATTGTTTCAGAATGGGTAATCAAAGGTGCATTTATTAAAGGTGCTGAATTTGGTGAATACAACTGGGATAACGAAGCAGCTGCTCAAAACTTGACAGTTACTATCGGTATGGATTACTGTGTATTGAATTACTAAGAAAATTTTGCGAATTTTTTAAAATTGAGCTTGGCTTCGGTCAAGCTCTTTTTTATTTTAATATGTATACTCGTAATAAAGTTATTATTAATAAAAATTATGGAACAACAAGAACAACCTCAATTTAAGTTTCCTACCGAAACTGTAGAATTACCTTCAAAGGGATTATTATATCCTGAAGATCACCCCCTAGCATCAGGTACTATAGAAATGAAGTACATGACTGCAAAAGAAGAAGACATTCTTACTAATCAAAACTACATTTCTCAAGGTATTGTATTAGATAAACTTTTACAATCATTAATCGTTACTAAAGTAAAATATGATGATCTTTTCGTTGGAGATAAGAATGCTATTATGATTGCTTCTCGTATTTTAGGTTACGGTAAAGATTATGAATTTGAATATAATGGTGAAGAACATACTATTGATTTAACTACTTTAGATAATAAACAAATTGATGAATCATTATTTACCAGAGGTCAAAATGAATTTGAATTTGAACTCCCGTTTTCAAAAACTCTAGTTACTTTCCAACTAATGAATGGTCATCTTGAAAAGAAAGTTGAGCAAGAAATTAAAGGTCTTAAAAAAATCAATAAAACAGCTTCACCCGATTTATCTACTCGTATGAAGCATCTTATTACTTCTGTAGATGGTGATAGGGATACTAAAACGATAAGAGATTTTGTTGATAATTATCTTTTAGCTCGTGATTCTCGATCCCTTCGACAGCATGTTGCAGATTTCCAACCAGACATTGATTTAGAAATTACCATTATAAGTCAAGGAGAAGATAAAGAAATAGATATACCAATTGGAGTAAACTTTTTTTTCCCTGACGCCTAAAGAAGCGGCTATTTATAGAAATCATGTATTTACACAAATACATGAAATAGTATTTCATGGTAAAGGCGGCTATGATTACGATACTATCTATAATATGCCATTATGGTTAAGAAAATTTACCTATAGAAAAATCAGTGATTGGTACGAAGAACAAAATTCAGATTCTTCTACTAACAATGCTGAGGAATCTATTGCAAATATGAAAGCAGCAGGAGCTGTTGCTAAAAAAGAAGTTAATGTTCCTTCTTATGTTACAAAGGCGTCAAAGAAATGACGCCTTTTAATATTTATAGCATATAATTGTATATTCACATGGACGCTAAACAAGCAAAAGAATTTAAAAGAGATCTTGAAGAAATTAACAGGCTTCGACAAAGCATTGGTAAAAACCCTCTTGATCTAATAGCTAGCGATTCAAATCTGGAAGCTTTACCCGGACTTCTTAGAGATGTTAAAGAAGCAGCTTATGAGCTTGAAGATAGTGTTGAAGGAATTAGAGGTAGATGGGAAGGCATTGTTGGAGAAATACAAAAAGCTAATCTTAATGTTAGAGAAACTACAAAATCTTTTAACAAATTTAGAGATGTTGCCCAAAAAATTCAATATCACCAAAGAGGGAGTAATGAACTTAATTCTAAAGAATTAAAATCTTTAGTTACTCGACAAAAAATTGAGCAAGAAAATTTAAGATACCAACAAGCAGCCTTAACAATTAAACAAAAGTCAGGTACTGCTACTAAGGAAGAACTTGAAACCCTTAATGAAGTCAATGCTCAATTAGCAAAGGAAACTGGATTAGTTGATGCTACTTTAAAAAAGACTCAAGAGTTATACAAGCAACAAAAAAATATTGAAAAAGCCACAGGTTTAACGGGTGTAGCTTTAAAGGGTATTGCTAACTTTACCAATAAAATTGGCCTAGGTGATATGGGCAATGTTTTTGAAGACGCAGCTGAAGCTGCTAAAGCAACAGCATCCCGTCTTACCGATGGGGGTAAAAAAGCTGGTGGTCTTTTAACTAAAGTTAGAGCCATGGGCTCAGCTTTTAAAGTAGTTGGTAAAGCTATAGTAGAAAATCTTACAGATCCTTTAGTGTTAGCAGGATTATTAATAAAGGGATTAAAAGCTGCATACAATTTTGTTGCATCTGCCTTCAAAAAAGGTAAAGAAGCAGCTATGGTCATTAGCGAAGAAAATGTAAACTTAGCTAGATCCCTAGGCCTATCCCAAAAAGCTGCTAATAAACTAGCAAGTTCTGTAGCAGGAATGGGTCCCACTACAGCTGCTACTAAACAATCCATTGAAAGTATTTACTCAGCAATGGGTTCAACTGAAAAGTTATCAAATAATACCTTAAGAGTATTCGTTAAGTTAAATACTCAAGCGGGGATGTCGGCTGAATCTTTAGCTCAATTCCAAAAATTCGCTAAATTATCAGGTCAAGATGCTGGAGTTTTAGTTAAAAATATGGCTCAAACAGCCCTTGAAACTATTAAAACTAACAAATACGCATTTAGCCAGAGAAATCTTTTAGATGATGTAGCTAAAGTTTCAAGTGTTATATCTTTAAGATTTAAAGACCAACCTGCAGCTTTAGTAAAAGCAGTAGCTAAAGCTAAGTCTTTAGGTATGGAAATGGGTAAAATAGAAGATATTGCTTCTTCCCTTTTAAATTTTGAAGACTCTATTGCGGCTGAAATGGAAGCTGAATTGCTAACAGGTAAACAATTAAACCTAGAAAAAGCAAGAGAAGCAGCTTTACGCGGAGATACAGCAGCATTACAAGATGAAATTATAGCCCAGTTAGGTTCTATTGATGAATTTAACCAAATGAATGTTCTCCAACAAGATGCATTCGCTAAATCTATTGGATTATCAAGAGGTGAATTAGCAGGAATGTTAGATGCTCAAGAAAAAAATAAAAATAAAGGTGAAGATTTAACTTCAACTCAACAAGATGGATTAGATGCTATGACATCAGCTGTATCTGCAAGAGAGCGTGAAGAAAACCGTGCAAGAAGAGCAGCAGAAGCTAATATATCAGTTTATAAAGAACTTCAACCTTTAGTAGATAAACTAAGGGATACATGGACTGAAATCCAAACGATTATAACGGAGACTCTTTCGGATCAAGTTTTAAAGCCTATAGTAGAGTTTCTCCAATCAGAAGACGGCAAAAAATTCCTAGAAGAACTCCCGGGTAGGGTGCAAAAGTTTACTGATAGTTTAATTGAAGGTATTACAGCAATTACGAACTTTATAAAAGCACATCCTAAAATTTCTATGGGTCTTTTGGGAGGTGCTGTAGTAGCTAAACCTCTTATGTCAGCAGCAGGAAGCTTAATGAGTGGTGACCTTAAAGGTGCAGCCCTAGACGCTGCTGGGGTAGAAAGAGGTTCAACAAAAGCTAATCCTTTATATACTCAAGATATAAATGGTGGAGGTAGTATGGATGTTAGTGACTTAATAGGTACAGCTGGTAAAGCTTCAATTATTAAACAACTTACAACTTTCTTTAGTAAACCTCAAGTATATTTTAGGGCCTTGGCTATGAAAGGTAAAGGTTTGCCTCAACTCATTGGTAGGTTAGCAACAAAGTTTAAAGGATTAGGATCAAAAATTAGTGGTCTTGCTTCAAAATTTAAAGGATTTGGTAGTAAAGTAGGTAACTTTGTTAAAAACATGGGAGGTGGTGCTAAAAATTTAGCTAGTAAAGCCATAAGTGGTGCTAAAGGTTTAGCTGGTAGGGTTGCAAGTGGTGCTAAAGGTATGATGGGTGGTGCTAAAGGCATGCTTGGTAAAGCTGCAAGTGGTGCTAAAGGTATGTTAGGTAGTGCTAAAGGTGTGGCTGGCAGTGCTTTAAGTGGGATAAAAAACACAGCACAATCTGTTGTAAAACCAGGCAATGTAAAATCTTTCTTTAAAAATAATATTAAAGGTTTATTACCTAAAGTATTAAGAACTGGTAAAGGAGCACTAGGGGGGGTAATGAAAAAAATCCCAGTACTTGGAAGTTTAATAACGGCTATTATGGCTGGGATGGATATAAATGAGATAGCTAAATCTCAAAATAAATCTCCAGCTGAAATGTATTCTCAAATGGGTAAAACAGCAATTGGTTCTGGTCTAGGAGCAATCTTCGGAACTGTAGCAGCATCTTTAGTTTCATCTCTACAAGCAGTTGGGATCCCAGGATGGCTGTTAGCTACAGTAGCTTTTGCTGGTGGTGACTGGTTAGGGAAACAATTAGGAAATGCAATTTCTGATCATATAGGAGGCCCAGCACTTGGTAAAGGAATTTACAATGCTTTTTATGCTGGTAAAGGAGCAGATAGTGCTGAAGACTTTATCCTCCAAGATGGTAAGATGACCAAATTCCGTAAAGATGACCTTGTTATAGGTGGAACTAAACTTGACCAAGCACTTAATGGTGATAAAGGCCCAGCAGGTGGTGGATCATCACACAATACTCAAATGATGGCCTTACTCGAAAGATTAATAGTTGCTGTAGAAAGAGGAGGTACTGTAACACTAGACGGACAAAAAGTAGGAGAGGCATTAGTAATGTCTTCTTATAAAATGTAATCAATTAATATTTATAATAAAAATAATATTATGGCACTAAAAAATAGCGCATCTCAATCAAGCTTAGGTTTAAAAGGTAATACACCTTCAGCTTATTCAGGAACTTCAACATTAACTAATTCTTTAAATTCAACACAATTAGATATAAATGATGGTGCTTCACCATCACCTTATACTCCTGCTGATTTAAAGGCTTCTTTAAGTTCAACACAATTGGACAGAAATGATGGAGCAACTCCAACAGAATATTTAAATAACTTACCTAGTTAATAAATGCCTTTAGTAGATTTAAAAACTGATTTAACTTCTCTTAGATTTGGGAAGGATAGACCTGGTGGTGGCTCTAGCAAACAACCTTTTATTGTTAAAGACATCCCTGGTAAGGATAAATCTTTTTTAGATCAGATTGAAGACGATAGAGGAAAAAGCCAATTTGGTTTTTCAATAGCAAATGATTTTGGGCTAAGAGGTGGGTTTTTAAGACCCGGAGCAGCTCTTGATGATGTTGAGCGAATGCTTAAAATGTATACGGAACGCAATTCCCCAGCAACTATATTCCAAGTAAAACAAGTTGCATTAGGTTTATTAGCTAATCCTTTAGAGGTATGGATTCCTGGTGTTCAAGAAGGTCAAACACTTTTAAATGGGATAGGTTTTGGACATTTACCTGCTGTTTTAAGTGGTTATCAACCTGGTCCTTTAAGAAATGCTTTTACATTAGAGAATACCTATGGTATGGGTAATCCTGCTGTTGGTACTAATAATCTTTTAAAAGGAAAATTAGGAAAGCGTACTGATAGAAGTAATTATGTAGCTGGAGTCCAAAACAAACTCCCATTCTCAGCAACAACGGGGCTAAATAAAGATACAACTGATGATGTTGCTATGAAAAGGCTGTATACCTCTGCCCCCGAGGATAGAGATACAGCTATAGAAGAAAGTGATGCTATTAAATTTGTAATTTCTGTAGTAGATAATGATAAACCTAATAAAAGAACATACATTCCTTTTAGAGCATTTTTAACAAGTTTTAATGATGATTTTAAAGGTGAGTACACTAGTACTAGTTATGTAGGAAGAGGTGAAGAGTTTTATACTTATAAAGGATTTAGTAGGAGTATAAGTCTTGGTTTTAAGGTTGCTGCTCAATCAAAACAAGAACAAAAAAGTTTATATGAAAAACTTACTTACCTTGCTTCTTTAACAGCTCCTGATTATAGTAATGCTGGATTTATGAGAGGTTCTATAATGTATTTAACAGTGGGTGATTATTTAGTAGATGTTCCTGGAGTATTTAGAGGAATGCAAATAGGGGGGATAGCAGAAAGTGCTTGGGAAATAGCTAGAAAACCTGATGGTACGAAGGATAATACTATAGCCCAACTTCCTCATGTAGTTGATGTTTCAGGATTTTCATTCTCTCCAATCCATAATTTTGTACCTCAAAGAGGTTCTAAGTTTATTGGGTTTGATAACCCTATGGGTGGTAATCAAACAGAATTAATTGTCCCTAATAATATTTTAACTGATGGGGAATTTTCAGAAATAGACGCCGCGTTAGAAGAAGCCGCGTTAGAAGAAGAGCTGAATTTTGTCCCATCTGAACCTATTACTCTTTTAGTATAAAGTATAATGGTAAATAGATATAAAAATATTAAACAATTTGTAGGTACCCCATCATACTATTGTACTAAATACCCAGAAATCCCTTTATCTGAAAATGATGTTTATGTTATTACAGAAGAAGGAGATAGATACGATATATTAGCAGATCGGTATTATGGAGATACAACTTTATGGTGGATAATTTCTATAGCTAATTCTACTTCTTTAGGAACAAATCTCCCAACTAGTTTACCCCAAAATTCAATGTTCCCCCCAGTAGGAACACAAATCAGAATTCCTGCAGATTATTCAAGTGTAATTACAAGTTATAACAAACTAAACCGTTTTTAATTATGGGGAATATTATAGGTGAAAACCCCGCAGATTGGGCTAAAAACCAAGTAGATTTAAGACAACAACTTTTAGGTTTAAAAAGTCGAGATGCTGAAGTTTTATCTTGGATGAATGCAAAATCATCTTGGATTAGAGCTATCTCTGCAGTTAATATTACACCTGAAAAAAGTGAAGAACTCACTAATAGTAAGGATTATGCTGGTAGAGCATTAGCTAAAGAATTTACTCTATTTAATGGCACCACTTCAGTAAATAATGATAATTTAAACCCTCTCCAAAAATCAGGAGTAGCTTCATCTAATTCTATTATTAATAGTAATGTTTATGGGTTTGGTGGCATTGGTTATAATGGTATAGTTCCTATGCCTGGTATTCAAAACCTAGATATTCAAACTTATAGTCGTGGTTCTTTAAGAAAAGCTAAATTAAACGTTAAAGCATTTAATAGAGAACAATTTGCTATCCTAGACACCCTTTACATGCGTCCAGGTTACACTATTCTTATAGAATGGGGCCATTCTACGTATTTTACAGGAAAACCTGGAGCTAATGAAAGTGGTAATCCTCAATATTTTTATACAAACGCTGAATTTGATACTCCTCCTTTTACAAACCTAATAAATCAAGAATTAGATAGATCAGGAGATGGAGAAAATTTTGACCAAGATGCTATTCTTTCCCAAGTAAACCAACATCGAATAGATACTGGTGGTAATTATGATGGGTTTTATGGAAAAATTACTAATTTTGATTGGAAGTTTAATAACGATGGTACCTATGATATTGTTGTTTCTGCTATCTCAACTGGAGATGTAATTGATTCTTTAACAATTAATAGAACTTTACCTACTTTTGAACCCCCTAAACCCAGAAAAAATTCATATTCTTCCTCTCCCCAAAGTGATGAAGGATATGTATATTTAAATGTTGATCGAGGGACTTTATGGAATAAACAAAAAGTAGATTATCAAGTAAGAGTTTTAAAGAAAACTTCTAAATATTATAAAGAATATTGGTATTGTGAAGGCAACGAAGGAACAGAAAGGAGAAATAGTGGAGAACCAGGCATTGAAGCATTATTCCAAAGTACTCTAAAAAGCCCTAAATTTAAAAAAGGTTACACCTTAAAACCACCATCAAATAGTATAACACGTTTAACAGAAAATCCAGATACTTTATTAGTTCAAAAAGATAAAACAGACTTTAATAAAAAGCTATACGATTATTATAATGACTTAAAATCTGCAGAAAAGGAATATGTTTTACCTATGTCTGCAGGGAGTGAAGGCATAAGTAAACCTAAAAAAGTTGCAATCTCAAAAGTAGATGGTAATGTAATGATTTATTCAAGAGCCCCAGTAGAAGTAACAAGTGGGATTAATGGTAGTTCTCTTGGCCAAAGTACAGCTCCATCTAAAAATGCCCCATTCCAATATACTACTTTGTCAAATCTATTAAGCTATATCCAGACCAATTTATTAGTTTATAATATAAATGAAACCCCTTTCATCAACATAGATTTTGAAGAAGAAGAGAATTACTGCTATACTTTCCCAGAACAATTTTCATCTGATCCTTCAGTATGTGCCATTCCTTTTAGAACCAGAGATGCTAATAACCCAGAATTAATTAGTGGGGTGTATTGGGAAGAAATTTTAGGAACAGATTTTAAAACAGACTCACCTTTTGTAGGTAAAATGATGAATATTCATGTTAATCTTCATTTTATTGCAAGAACTTTAGATCAATGTACCAGAAATAATAGTGTAGTTTTACTTGATTTTTTGAAACAATTAATGTATGGTATCCAAATAGCATTAGGAAGTGTAAATAAGTTTTCTGTAATTTATAGCCATGATGAAAACACAATCAAAATTACAGATGATGTTCCTTTAGATCCTAAAATAGTAGGCACAAGTGTTCCTCCTGAAAAAAGAACATTATTAAATGTTTATGGGTACGATAAGAATAAGCAAAACGGTTCATTTATTAGTGATGTAGGTATTAGTGCTACCTTATCAAACTCATTTGCTACAATGATTTCAATTGGTGCCCAATCACGTTCTACTTCTGATATTACTAATGCAACAGCTTTCAGTAAATGGAATAAAGGTTTAGAAGATGTTGTTACTCCTAGTAAATTAAGTAAAGCAATTATTGAAAAAGATAAAGAAAATAAAGCGAAACCTGAAGAAATTTTTAAAGACAATATTGTTTCTCTAAAGAAAAAAGGAAATGTTATTTACGATTTTTACAGAACAGCCAAAGAACCTACATCAGATGCTGTTACATCATCTACATCTTTGAATGCTGAATTAGCTAAATATTTTGGTACTTATTATAATAAAGATTTTAATGTCCCTAGTATACAAGGTTTTATTCCATTTAGTATGAATTTAAAGATGCAAGGTTTTTCTGGATTTAAAATATATGAAAAATTTTATATAACAACTGAAATCCTACCTCCTTCATATCCTGATAATTTATCCTTTATTGTTAAAGGTTTAAGACATTCCATAAATGATAGAGGTTGGGAAACTTCTCTAGAATCACTTACAGTACAATCAGTAGATGGAGAAGGTGTTCTTGAAGTCCCACAAAATTTAATCGATAGTCTTAAATAATAATGTATTATCCAAATTCCCAAATAAAAACTAATTTATACACTAATGGTGGTGAGTTTATTACAATTACCACTAGCCAAGAGTATATTGGTTCTTACTGGACAACTTCTTCAGGAGAATATTATACTGGGGTAGGTCCTACTTCTACGGGATATGTTGAGTTACTCCCCATAACTAAAGAACAAATTAAAAAAGAAAATACTCTAACTATCAATGTAGGGGGTGATATTGATGTTTATAATTCTTTAAAAGGAATAGATGCAAATGAATCTTCTAAAAAAATCCCAACTTATACTTACCCCCAACCCACAGAAAAAGATTATAAATCTGGATCATTCTATAGGTACTTTGCTAAACGAGTAAATCAAAATATTTATATTGAGGTAAATAAACCACAATACGATAGTTTAATTAAACGAGATGATAGTTGGGATTTTGCCTCTTATAAAGTATTTAAAATTGAATGGACACTTAGCGGGTCTTCTCCTCAACAAGTTAGTAACATTAACCAAAGTATAGTAACAACAACTGAACGTAAATTAAAGATAACTGGGTTGTTACAATATTTTAAAGATTATAGTCAATTCTATAAAGCGTGATGATTAAAAAAAGGTTTTGTATATTTAAATAATGTTTTGGTTAATAGAAGAAAAAGAGCAGTTAGAACAATTTAGCGCTCGAGGTTTTAAAGAAGTGTTTTTGGAGGTAATCCCTCATAATTTTAACACCCATCCAATCCTCGATAGCGTTTCTTTATTGTATGTACGCCCCGTTAACGCAAGTAAGGGCTATATACTATGCGTTGACCATAGTGAGGCATTATCATTGAATTACGACGCGGTAATACAAACACTAAAAGGGATAGAAAAGATATATGTTAGGAATAAGAAGGCGACATTACAATATTTACCATTAAAAGCTCTCTTTGACATTAACCCCACATTTAATACGTATATACCAGAACAACCACACGCTTATAGTTTCTTTTACCAACGGCATCGAAAACAAAAAGATATAAACAGGCTAATTCCGGTTGTAAAGCATTACGAGTATTGTGAGACGATTTTTAGAGATCTAAAACCGTTTAACTTAGATTGTAACGATGATTATTGCCAATGGTTTAACAAAAAGTCTTCAATTGTATTTTCCGCAATTGAGGCAAATGGGATAAAAATAGATAAAGATGAGTTTAAAAAACATTTCGAGAGGGATCCGGAGGACGAGTTTGTATTTACTTCTTACAATCTTAAAACCCTTACTACTCGCCCTTCCAACAAGTTTGGTGGTATCAACTACGCGGCTCTCAACAAAGAAAACGGTTGTAGGAAAAGTTTTATTCCTCGTAATGATGTCTTTGTGGAACTTGATATTAGCGCCTATCATCCTACTCTTAGTGGGAAGCTTGTGGGTTTTGATTTCGGTGATGATGATATACATAAGGCTTTTGCAAGCATGTATAATGTTGATTACAAAAAAGCTAAAGAGCTAACGTTTAAACAATTATACGGGGGTGTTTTCAAACAATATGAGAACCTGGAATTCTTCCAACGCGTAAAGATATATACTGATGATTTGTGGGAAAAGTTTCAAAACCAAGGGTATATCAAGATGCCTCAATCGGGATATATACTTAGGAAAGAGGATACACAAGATATGAAGCCGCAAAAGTTGTTTAACTATGTACTACAAAACTTGGAGACCTCAACCAATGTGCTTATATTATGGGAAATATTGAAATTACTGCGTGGTAAGAAAACAAAGTTAGTATTGTATACTTACGACGCATTTTTATTTGATGTTGCTAAGGAAGAAAAACAACTAATAAAACAAATACAAAAATTAATAAAAGGTTTTAAATTAAACACAAAAATGAGTTATGGAGTTAGCTACGACTTTAAGTAATACTGAACATATGTATTCGGGACAATACGATTTTGAACAACCCGAAAACTTTATAGATTTGAATAATAAGTTATTTTGTACTTTTACCCCTTTAGAAGAACTAGACGGGCTAATCGAGGATTTATCTTCGAGGTACAACATTATGTATAACAAGATGTTCGTATTGCATGTAAAAAGCAATAACGAATATGTTGTCACTTACAATGTCGATCAGGGCAATGTAAATAATATCCCAGAAAATACAATCCTAGTACATAGAAAGAAAGATACTAATACTCTATACACTATTAATGCTTTAAATGGATTGATTAAAAAGCTAAATGGTGGTGTAGTTGATACTCGCTTTAGAGTAGATTGGCAACACTATAGAAATTGTATCTTACTTACCCAGCACAACGAATTAAAGCAGTTAAACACAAAGATTTACAAAATTGTAGAACTTTAGGTTGGAATATTGCAAAAGGTTTTTTATATTTAGTTACAAATAAAAATTAGTTATAATCATGGATTTGAACGTAATCAAAGAGCGTCTTAATCAGATGCAAAACGCTGCAAACAACCAGAACTCAGGCGGCGGGAAACAATTGTTCTGGAAACCATCTGTTGGTAAACAAACAGTTCGTATTGTACCTTTCAAGTACAATAAATCAACCCCATTTACAGAAATGCAATTCTACTACGGTATTGGTAGTAAGAAAGTAATGGCATCTCCTATGAATTGGGGTGAAAAAGATCCAATTAAAGAATTTGCTAAGCAACTTCGTCAAACAAATGACAAAGATAATTGGCGTTTAGCTAAAAAATTGGATGCTAAAACTCGTATTTTTGCTCCTGTAATAGTACGTGGTGAAGAAAGCGAAGGTGTTAAATTGTGGCAGTTCGGTAAGGAAATTTATGAATCATTTTTGCAAATGGCTGCTGATGAGGAAGTAGGTGATTTTACTGATATCTTAAATGGTCGTGATATTAAGTTGAACACAGTAGGTCCTGAATCAACTGGTACTCCTTACAACCGTACAACAGTTGCTCCCTCAATGAAAGTATCTTCACTTTCAGATGATGAAGCATTGGTAGAAAAACTATTAGAAGATCAACCAGATCCGAAAAAAGTATTTAAACCATTGTCTTACGATGATATGAAACAAAACCTCCAAGAATGGTTATCTCCTGAAGATACTGAAAATGAAGGTGATATTATTAAAGAACCAGCTGTAGCTTTTGACTCGGATGTTAAACAACCAGCTCAATCAAACTATTCACTTAGTACAAAACCGGTAAAAAAGTCTAAAACTGAGCAATTCGATGATTTGTTTAGTGATGACAGCAATGATCTACCATTTTAATTAAAGGACTATGCCAAGAGGAAAAAAATCAAAGTCTCTATCGGAGGCAGTCTCCTCTGAAATTAAAGCAAACTTTAACCTAGATAGCTTTAAGAATAAGAAGGGGCTTACATCAAAAGCTAAATTTAAAGAGCAAACCTGGATTCCACTTTCGGATGCTTACCAAGAAGTTACTTCAGTACCAGGTATTCCTCAAGGCCATATTGTATTGCTTCGTGGGCATTCTGATACAGGTAAAACTACTGCACTTTTAGAGGCAGCTGTATCAGCCCAGAAGCGAAACATTCTACCAGTATTCATTATCACTGAGATGAAATGGAACTGGGAGCATGCTATTCAAATGGGTCTTGAAGTTAATGAGGTTGTAGATGAAGAAACAGGAGAAATCCTAGATTATAATGGTCAATTTATCTATACGGATCGCGAAACTATTAATTCAATTGAAGACGTAGCTGGTTTTATTTTAGATCTTATTGATGAGCAGAAAAAAGGTAATTTACCTTATGATTTGCTTTTCTTATGGGATTCAATTGGTTCTGTTCCTTGTGAAATGTCTATCAAGTCAAACAAGAACAATAACGAATGGAATGCTGGTGCTATGTCAACTCAGTTTGGTAATAGTGTAAATCAACGTATTGTATTGTCTCGTAAGGAAAGTAGCCCATATACTAATACCCTTGTGTGTATTAATAAGGTATGGACGTTAAAACCGGAATCTCCAATGGGTCAACCTAAGTTGATGAATAAAGGAGGATATGCAATGTGGTTTGATTCAACATTTGTAGTCACATTTGGTAATGTTATGTCTGCAGGTACATCTAAAATTAAAGCAATTAAGGATGGTAAACAGGTAGAATTTGCTAAACGTGTAAACATCCAGATTGATAAAAATCACATTAATGGTGTTACAACTAGAGGTAAAATTGTAATGACTCCCCATGGTTTTATTTTAGATGATGATAAATCTCTTAAATCCTATAAAGAAGACCAAGCAGCAGCTTGGAAAGCGATTTTAGGTGGTGGCGATTTTATTATTGCTGAAGAAGACCAAGCATACGAGGACATTACAGCTCATACTAAAGAACCACAATAAACATGGATAAAAAAGAATTACTTAAGCTCCTCAATAATCTTGAAGAGCAAGGCCCAGAGACTGCTCAAACTGACAGAGTATTAATTATAGATGGTCTTAATCTATTTTTTAGAAACTTTGCAATACTTAATGCTGTAAACCCTGATGGGGTGCATGTTGGGGGTTTAGGTGGATTCTTTAGATCACTGGGGGCGTTAATACGTCAAATCCAACCTACCAGTGTCTATGTAGTATTCGATGGGGCGGGTTCATCTAATAATAGAAAGAACCTGCTCCCCGAATACAAATCTGGTAGAAATTTACAACGTATTACTAATTGGGAAGTATTTGAAAGTCATGATGATGAAGATGATGCTAAAATTGACCAAATTGTTAGAATTATCCAATATCTAAAAACCCTCCCAGTTAAAACAGTTTCTATAGATAAAGTTGAAGCAGATGATATTATTGCTTATTTAGGTACTATTTTACCTAAACATAAAGAAGATAAAGTATTTATTGTTTCTTCCGATAAAGATTTCCTTCAATTAGTAAACGAAAATGTTATCGTTTATAGACCAATGGAGAAGGAATTTTATGATGAAAATACTGTTAGACAGAAGTTTAATATGTCTCCTCAAAACTTTATTATTTATAAAACCCTAATGGGTGATAATTCTGATAAGGTCAAGGGGGTTAAAGGTTTAGGTGAGAAAAAACTACAAAAACTATTTCCTGAATTGCAGGAAAAAGATTTAACATTAGATGATGTTTATAATATCTGTGAATCCAAATTTAAGGAACACGTAATATATGCTCGTATCATCCAGGATATTGATAGTTTAGAAAAAAATTATAAAATTATGGACTTATCAAATCCAATGTTAGATGAAAATGATAAAGCTTACTTAAGCTCGGTTGTGAATTCAAAAGATCTGACTTATCTTCCAGAACAGTTCGTAGCATTTTATAACGAGGATAAACTCGGTGGAATGATTAGGAATGTAGATTTTTGGGTGAAAGATATTTTTGAGCCATTAAACAGTTATAATAAATAAGTTATATGACATTAGTAAGTCTCCAACAGTATGGACCTGCCTTTCAAATCAAGGTAATTTCATCACTGTTAACACATAAAGAATTTTTAACTAATATTCATGATATTATTAGTGATGAATACTTTGATAATCAGGCACATAAGTGGATTATTAAAGAAATCCTAAAATATTATGATAAGTACCATACAACCCCTTCAATGGATATCATTAAGGTTGAGTTAAAGAAAGTAGAGAATGAGGTACTTAAAGTAGCAGTTAAAGAGCAATTACGAGAAGCCTACCAAGCTTCAGATGAAGATCTAGAATACGTACAAGAAGAATTTTCTACATTTTGTAAAAATCAACAATTAAAGAAAGCACTACTTAATAGTGTAGATTTATTAAAAGCTGGAGATTATGATTCAATCAAAATGATGATTGAAAACGCAATGAAAGCTGGTCAAGATAAAAATGTAGGTCACGAGTATAATAAAGATATTGAATCACGATTTAGAGAAGATTCAAGAAAAGTAGTTCCTACTCCCTGGGAACGTGTCAATGATTTAACCCAAGGAGGTCTTGGTAATGGGGATTTTGGTTTAATATTTGGTAACCCGGGTGGTGGAAAATCATGGTCATTAGTAGCACTTGGTGGTTATGCTGTAAGGTTAGGATTTAATGTTGTTCATTATACCCTTGAGTTAGGTGAAGATTATGTAGGAAGAAGATATGACGCTTTTTTTACTAAAATACCTGTTGATCGAATTCTTAAATCAAGAGATAAAGTTGAAGAAATAATCCCTCAGTTACCAGGTGAACTAATTATTAAAGAATTCCCAACAGGTCGCGCAACAATTTCGACTATCGAATCTCATCTTAAAAAAGTAGATGATTTAGGAGTTAAACCTGATTTAGTAATTATTGATTATGTTGACCTTTTAGGCACAAGAAAAAAAACAGCAGATCGTAAGGGAGAAATTGACGATATTTATACAAGCACTAAAGGGCTGGCTCGTGAGCTTAACATACCAATTTGGTCGGTTTCTCAAGTAAATAGAGCTGGTGCTAAGGATGATGTAATTGAAGGAGATAAAGCAGCAGGTTCATATGATAAAATTATGATTACTGATTTTTGTATGTCCCTTTCAAGAAAAGCAAAAGATAAAGTAAACGGGACAGGAAGATTTCACATTATGAAAAATAGATATGGTATGGATGGGTTAACATTTGGTGTACAAGCTGACACATCTACAGGCCATTTTGAAGTTCATGACTATGATCCTGAAGACGAAGAATTAGAATTAACTCCTAAAAGAGCAAATAGTTACGATGACGTAGACCAGTTTGATAAAAAAATGCTGGCTAATAAGTTTTTCGAATTAAATTCCTAACATTTAAATTAAATTATTACAATGGCAAAGAAAAAATCTCTATTGCATGAACGTATTGTCTACAAACCATTTGAATACCCGAAAGCACATGAATACTGGTTAAAGCAACAGCAAGCTCACTGGTTACATACGGAAGTTCCAATGATGTCAGACATTAACGATTGGAAACAAAACCTAACTGAAACAGAAAAAAACATTATTGGCTCAATTCTTAAAGGATTCGCTCAAACAGAAACAGTAGTAAACGATTATTGGTCAGGTTTAGTTACCAAGTGGTTCCGCAAACCCGAGGTTATTATGATGGCAACTACTTTTGGTGCTTTTGAAACAATCCATGCTGAAGCTTATTCTTTACTAAATGAAGAATTAGGTCTAGATGATTTTAGTGAATTCCTAGAGGATGAAACAACAATGGCTAAAATCGAAAACCTAATGGATATAAGGGATTCATTTAATGGTGAAGTTGATTGGCATGAAAGAGCTAAATCATTAGCTATCTTTTCAGCATTTACTGAAGGTGTTAATTTGTTTAGTTCATTTGCTGTTTTGTTATCATTTAAAATGCGTAATAAACTTAAAGGTGTAGGTCAAATCGTTGAATGGTCTATTAGAGATGAATCAATGCACTCAGAAGCTGGGTGTTGGTTGTTTAGAACCTTAATAGAAGAAAACCCAGAGTTAAAAACCCCTGAGCTAGAAGCAGCAATTAATGAAGCAGCTTTACTATCTCTTAAACTTGAACTTGATTTTATTGAAAAAGTTTACGAACTTGGTGACTTAGAAGGATGTAATAAAAATGATCTAATTCACTTTATTAAAAATAGAGTAAATACTAAATTAGGTGATTTAGGTTATAAACCAATTGTAGGTAACGTAGATATGAATGCTGTGGGAAGAATGAAATGGTTTGACCACCTTTCAGCAGGTAAACAACATACAGATTTCTTTGCAAATAGAGTTACAAATTATTCAAAAGGCCACATGGAGTGGGATGAAAGTATTTTTTAATTATGG
>JAAHTG010000187.1_pt1 | contig 59309 bp, 39 predicted proteins | sample 6116081 | NCBI WGS metagenome assembly JAAHTG01 (sample SAMN13939989, study PRJNA603662) | sponge metagenome | isolation source: marine sponge | host: Mycale hentscheli | place: New Zealand | collected 2005 | reverse complement strand
CGTAGTTGTATTGAAACCTACTGTTCGGACCGACGAACGGAGTGAGGAAGGGCAACACGAGGAGGCGTAAGCGAAAACGAGTTCGATCAAGACGAGGGCAAAAAAAGCTCAGTTGGGGCTTCATGTTGTGCCTTCTGTATCTGCAGAATATGAAAGGTTTAGGCGAAACTATAAGTGAGTCTTTTCGTATATGCCTCTTGAGTGGAAGGCCTCCCAGAATGCAGCTTCGACGTTTAGTTTTCAGTGGCGAAAGATGCTAGAACTTTCCGAGTGCCTGTGAAAGGTCTGCGCCCATGCATTGCCATGAAGTTGTCAACAAGGGCAACATCACCATTTTGCCAGGGCACATCGAAAACCAGGTCGTCAGCAGCCTTGATCACACGTCGCATTTGTTCATCTGTAATGTCGCTGCCGTCGCCAAAACATATGATTTTGGCGCCCAGGTGGCTCACATCACCCCAGCCCTGATAGGCAGCAATAAGCTGGTTGAAAAAAACACTGGTGCCTCTTTCAAGGTGTTTGATGGCTGGCAGAATGGCGCTGGTTGCACCCAGTGATCCATCAGGAAGCCAGTTCCAGCTATAGCCTAATTCTTTTAATCGCTGTTCAGCGGCCTGTTTTGTTTTAGCGCCGAGTGTTGTTTGCCAGCCTCGCCCCTGGCCAGATTCTGGGTTGTCGCCGTTTGGCATAATGTTGGTATATTTAACGCCTTTTTCTTCACAGGCTTCGATGAAGTTAGGGTCAATCTCTTTCAGCTTCATGTAAAGCTGGTCGCAAGGGCACAAAGATGTTTCGCCCTGAGTTTCAGCCGCTTGTTCGCAAAAGAAAAACAACCGGGTCGGGTAGATTGGCGTTTGAGCCATTTCGTTATGGAGAAAAATGCCTTCGCTTGGCGGGGCTTCGTTGGCAGTAAAAACCTTGGGAGTTCTGTTGACACGCACGGCGTTCGATAGCGATTCTTCATAAGTGAAAGTTTGATAGTCAAAGCCTGTGATCACAGTATCAAAGTCCTGATCGGTTTTGATGGGGAAATCTCTGAACAGAATGGCACCACTGGTGCTTAAGCGATCTTTGATTGCATTGAGATTATCTTTGATCCAGGCGCTGGCGTCAGCCAGGGTCGCCGAAGGTGATGTGTTTGTAACAACCAAGGGGAATATGCCAACTGGGTTTTCTTCAAATGAGAGGCCGGTGACTTCAATGGTGCTCATGTTATACTCCTGTGCTTGGGACCCAAATTCTGGATACCGTTGTTTGGCTGTTAGTCATAGATTGGATTAAAGAGGCCGAATGCTTGCTCACAAAACTCGCCCGGATCATTGAAGCGATGATTGGCATTCAGGCCTGAAACAGCCGCCATCTCATCGCTGGAAAGCGAAAAGTTGGTGATGTCCAGATTTTCGCGCATGCGCCCGGGGTTGCTGCTTTTGGGGATAATCGCTGTGCCGCGCTGAATACCCCAGCGAAGGATAATCTGAGCGGGTGTTCTGTTGCGAGCCGCTGCGATATCTTGAACGGTTTTTTCTGTCAGGATGCTATCGTCAGGCTTTGCCATGTCGATCTCGAAGTAGGACAATGCCCCCAGTGGTGAAAAGGCAGTAACCGCGATACCGTATTGTTCGGCTAATCGAATTAGTTTTTCCTGAGTAAGGTATGGGTGAGATTCTATTTGCAACACCGCGGGTTTGATGTTCGCATAGCTCATCAGGTCATGCAAAAGCCCGCTACTGTAGTTGCAAACACCAATCTGTTGCGCGACGCCTTTTTCGACAAGTGTTTCCATCGCCATCCATGTTTCTTGAAGCGGAACAAATGCGCGTCGCATTTCTGGGCTTTCGGCTTTGGGATCATATACCCATTCGGCGGGGTAACGCTCTTCGAACGGAACAAATTCAAGTGCGATCGGAAAGTGCACAAGATACAGGTCCAGATAGTCGAGTCCCAGATCCGTGAGGGATTTTCTGCACGCCATTTCCACATGGTCCGGGTGATGGTAGGTATTCCAGAGTTTTGACGTGATCCACAGGTCTTCTCTTGTTACCAGCCCCAGATCGATTGCGGACTTAAGGCCATTACCAACAGCCTTCTCGTTGCCGTAATCAGCTGCGCAATCGAAATGACGATAGCCAGCCTTGATGGCGTCGATGATAATCCGTTCACAGTCGCCCGGGGCAATTTTCCACATGCCAAAGCCAATTTTCGCCATTTGTTTCATTATACTGTCTCCAGTGAAATCGAAAATCCATGCTGTCATAGCTTACATTGCTGAACTTCCACCTACGTACGAACATTTTTTTAACAATTTATTTCATTTAATATTCTTATATAAGATATAAGACATGATAGCAATATTAGTTGTAGTGCACGGGAACATAAAATGGACGATTTTGACACTAAGGACATGATTGTAATTGGTGGCGGCATTAATGGGGCAGGTATTGCGCGCGATGCAGCGGGCCGTGGCCTGGATGTTACTTTGTGCGAGAAGACAGATTTTGCATCTGCCACTTCGTCTGCAAGTACAAAATTGATCCACGGTGGCCTACGCTATCTTGAGCATTATGAATTTGGGCTGGTTCGTAAGGCTCTTGTGGAGCGCGAAATACTACTGAAGTCTGCGCCGCACATCATTAGGCCTCTTAGGTTTGTGTTGCCGTATCACCGAGCACTAAGACCAGCCTTGTTGATAAGGGCAGGTTTGTTTTTTTATGACCATATGGGTGGACGAAAAATTCTGCCCGCTACGAACCAAGTTAATTTCCGTAAGAGTCCAAAGGGAAAGCCGTTAAAGGCGCAATTCCATATAGGTTTCGAATATTCTGATTGTTGGGTTGATGATGCCAGGCTTGTTGTATTGACGATTATGGACGCCGCAAGAAAAGGCGCAGAAATTCTTAAGGGGTGGCGGTGCGTGTCAGCAAAGAGATGCGACGGAAAATGGAGTGTTCTATTGGAGGACAACGCGGGTAGGGGGCGGACTATTCACGCAAAAACTTTGGTTAACGCAAGTGGTGCGTTGGCAGCGGAATTAGCGAACAAATTTGAGAAACCCAGCGGGAGCCGTAACCAATTGCGTCTGGTGAAAGGCAGCCACATCATTCTACCGAAACTCTATGATGGCGACCATGCGTACACATTTCAGGAAGCTGACGGGCGTATCATTTTTGCAATACCGTACGAGTTGAACTTCACTCTTGTCGGCACTACTGATATGGCGTTTCAAGGCAATCCGGATGATGTAAAAATTTCAGCGTCTGAGGTGGACTATTTGTGTTCTGCAATTAGTGGTTACTTGAGGAAGTCTGTGTCGCCTGAACACGCCGTTTGGCAATATTCAGGGGTCAGACCACTTGTAGATGACGGCGAGGAAGACGCATCGCAGGTTACGCGTGATTACATTCTTGATTTGAATGACTGGGACGGCCGCGCGCCTCTACTTTCGGTTTTTGGCGGTAAAATTACGACATACAGGAAACTAGCCGAGCAAGCCTTGCACGATCTGTCACGCCATTTGCCGCAGTGTGGGCCTGCCTGGACAGCCGACGCTATTCTTCCTGGCGGCGATATTGGCGGCTTGTGCCATGATGATTACATCGCGGAGCTTCAGCATGAATATCCCTGGGCGGGCCGAGAATTACTTGCCCGCTATACCAGGACACATGGTAGTCATGCGACGGATATTCTTGCCAACTGCGCCAATGAAGCCGATTTGGGTAAACGTTTTGGGCAAGGCTTGTATGAAAAAGAGCTATGCTATTTCAAAGATCATGAATGGGCTTCAGCCGCAGAGGATGTGTTGTGGCGGCGCACTAAGCTTGGCCTGGTAATGTCGGCGACAGAAAAAGAGGCAATCGCAAACTGGTTTAATGGTAATTAAGCATCTTGTAGCCTAATGGGGGTCCAGTAGCTTTCCACCTTGATTTCGCCTTCCAATTCTTCGGTATGCTTTATCTTAGGACCGAGCGGAATTTTTGCACCTGCTGTAACAAATACTGCCATATCTTCCAGAGAAAGGGTGAATTTATGGCTCCTGCCGCCACAGAATTCCTCGCCGGTCTGGAAATTGTACCAAATGCCTGTGGGCAAATAAACTTCGACAAATCCGCCCGGGCGAAGGCACGGGGCGACCAGAATGTCGTCGCCGAACATATATTGGTCTTCAAAAGCCCATGAGGCACGCTCATCTGGATAGGCGAGTGCCATAGCGCGCTGAACAGGCAGACCGGTTTCATGAGATTGCTGCATGGTTTTCCAGAGATACGGAATTAACCTGTAGCGAAGGTCAAGAGCCTTGGACACGATTTGTTCAACGTCAGGACCGTAAGACCAAGGTTCACGAGGGCCGATGCCGTGTAGCCGCATATGCGCAGAAAATACGCCCGCCTGAGACCAGCGCACATATAGCTCAGCATCTCGTTCGTCTTGATAAAATCCACCAATATCTGTTGCATAGTATGAAGCGCCGCTCATACCCCAGGAGAGGCCGCCGCGAATGTTGCCGGCCATGCCGCCCCAGTTTGCCTGGGGGTCGCCGCCCCACTGAGCTGGATATCGTTGGCTGCCAGTCCAGGCAGACCTGCTGAATAGAAACGGTCCGTTCGGCGCATATTTTTCAGCAGCCTCATAGACACAGCGGTTGTAAAGAAGGGAATATACATTGTGCAGCGCGTGCCCGGTTTCGCCGTTGAAAGCAATCATGTCATCATATTCGACTTGTTCGCCGAAATCGGCCTTGATCATATCAACGCCGAGGTCACACATTTCTTTGTGGCATTCTTTCCAAAATGCATAGGCGGCCGGATTGGTGAAATCAATAATTCCTGACTTTGGCAAAGGGCTCAATACGTCGCCAAAAGCTTGTGGGTCCCACTCATATTCGAATGTCTTGCCTGTGCGGCGGTCTTTAAGGAAATAGCCTTTGTCGCTCAGCTCCTGAAACCGTCCATTGTTTACTGACACTAGCGGATATTCCCAGACGCATATCTTGAAGTTTTGGGCCTTCAATTCCTTCATGACTTTTGCTGGATCGGTGTAACGGCTGGGGCACCATTCGAATAGGAACCGAGTATCGGTATCCTGCCAAGCCCGCCCATCAATGGTGATAATATCGCATGGCATGCCGCGCGAGCGCACCTCTTTGGCCGCCGAGAGCAGCTCTTCCGGCGTGCGGTAGTAGGCTTTGGAAAGGATGACGCCCAAGCTCCACAACGGCGGGCGAGGAGGAAAGCCTGTCAAGCTCGTGTATTGATGAATGATCTCTTTGCCGCTTTCTCCGGCAAAAAGAAATAAATCAAACCCATCGTCTTCGACCAGTATTGTGTAGGAGCGTTGTGACCAAGGGGCATGCCCCACACTGTGGGTAACTGGCGCTGGCGTGTGAACTAAAACACCCCACCCATCAGGACTCCATGCAAACGGTGTATTTTTGTAGGATATCTCTTCGTTTACACCCAAAGCATCGCGGTTGTAGGAACGAATAAATTGGCCTCTTTTGTCCAGTTTACCCCACTTTTCGCCCAGTCCATATACAGGTTCACTACTTTCAAGATTCAGGTTGATCATCCAGCCTTCAGCTACCTTTGCCAATGGCGGCAGGCGAAAACGTCGTTCGAAATGGCCATCAGCAGAAGACCTTTGAAGCCGCCGCTCGTCTTTATAAAGCTCAAAAGAAAATGGGCTATGTTCAATGACAAGCCTGAGCGGACCTGATGTTATTGTAGAACAAGTATCATCATGGGAAATACCGGGCGTCAATGGTTCTGGAATTGATGTGAGTATTTCATATTGATCGTCTGGGCGGATTTCCCCAATTCGAAGTCGAACAGTATCGTCATAAAATGAGACTGTTAAGGGGCCGATGTCTGTGGGTAAGGAGGCATTGTTGTCTCGATCAAGTTGCGGCAGCCCGACGATTTTAACCGGATTAATATTAGCCCAGTCAGGTGTCTGAACAGTTGTCATCTCGCGCGCCCTAATAATACTCTTACATTAACGTTTCGCATTCAACATTCTTCTATATGATAGCAGGCGTCAGAATCTATATATCTTATGTCTTATATAAGATTAATAAGTAAAAACTAAACTAATGGCAATAGGCAAAACCACCAGATAAAAGGAGGCGCTGTCAAATTGCTTTAAATGCGCGCTGTATAAATAATGCCCTGGGTGTTCACTTTTGTCGTTCTGTATTCCACGCACTTTTTGTGAATGTCAAAGGTACGACGCTGGATCATCAGAAGTGGGGCGCCTACTTCGATGCCAATTTTTTTTGCGTCAGACTTTGAAGCAATAATTGCAGAAATTTCGTCACTCGTGGAGATGACATGGATACCATATTTTTCCTGGTACAATGTATATAGTGCTGTGTTGATAGGGCTTCGTTTTGTTAATCCCTGAAAGGATTTGGCGGAGACGACAATTTTGTCGATAATTGCGGGCTTGTTTTTTATCAGGCGCGTTCTGGCAATTTCATAAACATCCTGCGAGCCGCCCGTGTCGAGCTGGAGAAGTTCTTTGGCAGTACCTTTGCGTCTTTTGATCGACTCTTCACCATTTTGCGGCATTATTGCCGTACCATCTGGGTCGGAAAAACCAAAAAACCGAAGCGTAGAGCGCTCAGACGTTTGCGTTGCTACAAAGGTGCCTTTGCCTTGGCGCCTTTCCAGGATTTTCTCAGACGTCATAGTGTCTAGGGCTTTGCGAACCGTACCCTGGCTAACTTTTAGCTGATTAGCCAACTGTTGTTCGCTGGGCAACATTTCGCCGGGACGATACTCGCCGTCCGATATCTGTGAAACGATCAAATCGTACACTTGTTGATACAACGGGCGAAATCCCAAAGTCGTTGCCATGTGGCCCTCCGATGATAAAGCAACTGCGTTAAGTTTGCGCAACATACTGTCCGGTTACTTTTTTGTCGAGCCACCCCTAATGCAGCTCTTTCCATAGTTAGTCGTTACTCGTTCTGGTGCAATCGCTAGCCGTCCCGCATTTTGTCGCCAGCTTTATGGATTGGCGCATGTCAAACTGTCTTCATAGTATAGCCATTTTTTCCAGACCGGCAATTTTGATTAAGATTCCAGTTTTTCCATGTTGATCCAATTACAAGTGCGTCAATTTTCAACCGTTGCATGGGCTGTTGTTTCAAATTTTAATATGTCTTATATAAGATATAAAATGAAAGATATATATTGTTAATCAACGCAATCGATGATAAGAGAGCAAAAGACTTGGCAAGAAAGCGATAGAAGACTGATCGTCAATGCCATGAGGGAAATAGGTGGGCAAGGAGAGAGGCTCAGCTGGAACCAGGGGAGATACACATGAAAACATACACATCAATGACTGCATTGCTGACGTGCATAGCATTGGCAGCACCTGCAGCGGCGCAAGACGCAGCTGGCGACGACGACTACACATTTGAAGAAATTGTAGTTACATCGCAAAAGCGCGAACAGCGGCTCAGTGAAGTCCCAATTGCGGTCAGTGTCCTGGGTTCTGATGCCATTGAGCGTAGTCAGGCGCCTAATATTGAATCACTGCAAACACTTATTCCGTCAGTTAGTTTCCGAAAAGGTACTACAAGTGCTAATTCGGCGATAACTATCCGCGGAATTGGTACAATTTCTTTCAGTGGGGCAGCAGAACCCAGTGTGTCTACCGTTGTGGACGGTGTTGTCCTTGGTCGTTCAGGTCAGGCGTTTGCTGATCTTTATGATTTGGACCGACTGGAAGTATTGCGCGGACCACAAGGCACGCTGTTCGGTAAAAACGCATCTGCCGGTGTGGTTAATATCACCACAAGACGGCCGTCCAGTGAACTAGAGGGGTACATCGATGCAACTCTCGCAGAAGACAACGAGTGGCGGGTGCGTGGCCGGGTTTCTGGTCCTCTTAGCGATAATGTCAATGCCAGCCTGACCGTCACAAAATCAGAGTTCGCGGGCAATATTACCAATGTTTTTAACAACCGCACCGTTAACGGGTATGACCGACAGGGTCTGAGGGCGATGGTTGAATTCACACCATCTGACTCGTTCTCAGTCTTGGCGATTTATGAGCATAGCGAAGCCGATGACGACTGCTGTGCTGACCTTGAAGTTCTTCCCAGCGGTCGAAACCCGGCATCGGCGGCTGCGCCCGATAGCAACGGCATTGTCAACGGCGTCGCCGACCTTGATATGGGGCAGCGTCGTATCGACCATGATTTCGAAACGCGGATGCTAGATAATACTGATGCTTGGTCCATTGAAATCAACAAAGACTTCGAGAATGTCACATTTACCTCTATTACTGCCTACAGAAATTGGGAAAACACGGAATTTCGTGAAGGCGATTTCACGTCTATAGGCGGAACCTCAGACCAACCAGTTTTTGGCGTGCCTTTCCAGCTGCATGATGACGGTACAAGGACCTGGGACCAGTTTTCGCAAGAATTTAGGCTTTCCGGCCCCGAGGGTGAACGGCTTTTCTACCAGGTTGGATTTTACTATTTCAATTTGGATCAAGAAGCAGACTTTACTCGCAACGCCAGCTGCCAGAATAACGGCGGTCAAAACCAGTCAATTCTGGACGCAAACCCTAGCCTGACCTGTAATTCAAATGATATCGTTGGAGCGACCGGTTTTAGTAGCGTTGATATCGAGAATTGGGCGCTATTCGGACAAGGCAGTTATGAGCTGATCGAGGATGAGTTAACGCTGATCTTCGGTGCTCGCTACACAGATGATACTGTGTCTTTTGACCACCGGCGGGTCAGTCTCGATCCATTTGGCCGCCAAGGTGTGGGAGTGCGCCCGGCATTGCCAAATAGCCAATTTGGTGAAGCATCGGGTGGCTTTGCTACCGATTTTGCCAATGAAAGCGGCAATACTGACTTTTCCTTCAAAGCTGGCTTGCAGTATAACATGCAGGAGTACGGCGTGTTATACGCTACTTATGCGCAGGGATACAAAGGCCCGGCGTTTAACGTATTTTATAATATGGGTCGCAACGACGAATTGCCTATCGATCAAGAATCTTCCGACTCTTATGAAATTGGATACAAATACGCATCAGCCGATCTGGTGGTGAACTTGGCAGCCTATTACACAGACATCAGTGGATTTCAGGCCAACAACTTCGATAACTCTACGGGCGTAACGATAACCAGACTTACCAATGCCGGTGACGTATCAACCAAAGGCATCGAGTTGGACGTACTTTGGAATCCGACTGAGTTCTTCACGCTAACTGCTGCTGCTGCATGGAACGATGCTCAAATCGAGGAGTTCAACTGCCCGCTCGATCCACTCAGTGGGCAGCCGCCGGCTGGTTGTACCAGTCGTTCCGGGCTTGACCTGCTTTTTTCACCAGACTTTAATTTCAACATTGGCGGTGAATACATCATTCCTGTAGACGATGAAATGGAAGTGATACTAAACGCTTCATGGTCGCGGATAGATGATCAGCAGTCTCTGCTGCCGGGGACAAACGGCACCTTTAATCCCGTGAGCCTGTTGCCCGGGTATGACAAGGTGGATGCCAGCGTGACACTTTCCATGAACGACGGGGCGTACAAAATCACCGGGTTTGTTAAGAACCTGTTCGACGAAAGCTTCGTCACGACCCATAGCGGAGACAATTTCCGCTATCAGATTCCCCGTGACGCTGACCGTTATTTCGGGCTAAACTTCCGGGCTTCCTTTAACTAGGGCTCCCGCCAGACCATAGAAGGAGAAGCCTCGGTGCTTCTCCTTTTGATTTGTTCGCCTGGCAATCTGACGCCACATTGTCATTTGAATTGGAAAGGGGCGGCAACAGCATGTTCGTTCTCACTTTCTGTCGAGGCGTTGCTAATCTTCTCGCAGTTGTAAATTCGGCGGTTGCAAAAACGGGTGTTCGAATAGCCTCCGCATTTTTACTTGGCATGGTCGCCATCGTTCTGGCGCAGGTGTTTTGCCGTTATGTCCTCAATGACAGTTTGGCCTGGGCCGAGGAGCTTTCAAAAGCCATGATGGTCTGGGTGGCGTTTCTTGTCGCACCCATGGCAATGCGCCGCGGCGCCAATGTCAGAATTGAGATGCTGGTCGAAGCGTTGCCGGCTCGGTTACGTATTTTCTTGAGCTTTACCATTGGTCTAGCTGTGATTTGGGTAGTCTCGTTGTTTCTTGGCGAAAGCGTTGGATTTTGGGAGCGCGGCAAACAAGTGACCGCAGCGAGTATGCAGGTTTCCATGGCTGTATTTTATTCGATAGTTCCTGTTGGTTTTGCGGCTCTGTTGTCAGTAGCACTCGAATTGGTGTTACTGGACGTTTTGTCCTTTTTTGAACCCGGCAAACCGACTGGTCAAACTGGTGAACGAAGTGTCATTGGTGGGGGAAGTAAATGACTTTTACCTATTTTTGGATATTCATCTTTTTGATGGCCGCCGGTGCACCGATTGTATTTGCCCTGCTTATCGCACCAAGCGCCAGTTTGTTTGTTGACGGCGAACAGATATTTTATAAGGCTTTATTGTCGCGTTTCTATAATGGCATGGATTCGTTTCCTCTGATGGCCGTGCCATTTTTTATTTTGGCGGGCGAGTTAATGAATTCCGCCGGGATTACCCGGTCTATTGTACAGTTTAGTCAATCGTTGGTCGGGCACGTGCGCGGTGGTTTGGCACAAGTTAACATTGTTTCCTCCATACTATTTGCCGGACTGTCCGGTTCAGCGGTGGCGGATACATCTGCCCTTGGCAAAATGCTCATTTCTTCAATGGAAGAAAATGGCTACTCAAGGAAATTTGCTGCTGCAATCACTGCGGCGTCTTCCGTGATTGGCCCCATCATTCCGCCGTCCGGAATTATGATTATTTATGCCTTCATAATGAATGTGTCTGTCAGCGGTTTGTTTGCTGCCGGGTTAGTTCCCGGATTGATGATCGCATTTGGGCTGATGGCAGTAACCAGCTACCTAGCGAAAAAAAGGGACTATCCCGTCGCAAACCGAAAAGCCACCTTCAAAGAACGCACGCATGCGTTCAAACTTTCAGGTCCTGCGTTGTTGACTCCGGTTATTTTGTTGGGAGGCATTCTGGGTGGTGTTTTCACACCAACCGAGGCGGCGGCGGTATCATCTGCTTATGCCCTGTTAGTGGGCTTGTTCGTTTTAAGAACTGTTAAAGTTAAGGACCTGCCAACTATTTGCTCGTCGGCGGCGTTGCAGTCGGGTGTTATCCTTTTTTTAGTCGGTGCTGCACTTACCTTTGCCTGGATCATTACTGTATCCGGCATGGCCGAAGTCGTTGCCGATAAGATGTTTGGTTTGACGAGCAACGTCCTGCTTTTGCTACTGATGCTGAATTTGTTCTTGTTTTTTGTCGGTATGTTTTTGGATGCAGGGCCTGCCATTATGATTTTGGGCCCAGTATTGGCTCCTATTTTTATGGCATTGGGTATAGACCCGCTGCATTTCGCGATTGTGATGTGTGTCAATGTAACAGTTGGTTTGGCGACGCCGCCAATGGGACTAGTTTTGTTTGTTGCTGCTTCGGTTTCCGGCGAGAAAGTAGAGGCTATCGCCAAGGAGATGTTGCCGTTTCTTGCTGTTGAAGTCGGCGTTATTTTCCTGATCACCTATTTTCCATCATTGTCGCTCACATTACCCAAGCTATTGGGGCTGGTAAACTGAGGCTGGTTACGAAAAAGGATATGCTATGATCAAGAAATATTCGTCGGTTCTTATTCTCATGGCCATTTTTTCGGCCTCGGTATACGGCAGCATAAGCAGCCAACAAAGAAGTGCAGATCATACTATCCGTGTGGGCTTTCTCGGATCTGCTGACGGCGAAGACTATGACGGTGCTCTTGTTTTCAAGGACTATGTTGAAAGCCGCACTAACGGCAGGGTCGCGGTACAAATTTTTCCGTCTGGCCAGTTCTGCGGTAATGAGCGCGAGTGTATAGAAGCGACCCAGAGCGGCATTTTAGACGTACACATGACAACCACAGGCGGACTTGGTCGCCTGTTTGGACCTGCGCAAGTCTTTGATCTTCCTTATGCGTTTGAGGATGACGTCATTGCTGAGTGTGTTTTTGACGGCCCGTTTAGTGTGGATTTGAGAACAGCCATTCTTGAAAACAAGTTGGACATGCGGCTCATGGTTGTTTCAAACACAGGTGGTTGGCGTAGTATTGCTACTACCTCCAGACTGGTTAGAGAGCCGGCGGATTTGGCAGGGTTGAAAATAAGAACAATTCCGTCAGCTATCCAGCAAGAGTTGGTGAGGCAATTGGGGGGCAATCCAACTCCTATTGCGTGGCCTGAAGTATATTCAGCGTTAGCAACAGGTGTGGTTGAGGGCACCAAAAACAGTATTCAGGATATTGTTTCTGCCAAACTTCATGAGAATCTGAAATTTATCACCTTGGACGGCCATGCCTATATGACCGCATTCTGGTGGTACTCAGAAAGTGCTTGGCAGCAATTGCCAGAAGACATTAAGAAAATAGTGTTTGAAGCTTTCCAACATCTTAGAACGGTATCCAGAGCAATGCCGATACGCCGCCAGATTTCAGACTATGACGACTTCAGGGAAAATGGAGGCACAATTTATGTGCCAACGCCCGCAGAGAAGGCGAAATTTCGGAAGGCTGTTTCCGGAATGCGCGAATGGTTTACTGGTCAATATGGTGTTGAATGGCTTGAAAAATTGGATACTGCCATAAATATTTGCGAGCGGAGCAAATCAACTTTGTTTGAGCAAGTCGCTGGCTAACCGACGTATATGGCTATGCCAGAAATTATTTAGTAGGTGCTTCTAATCCGAGCCACGTTGATATTTGATGTTTTACGTAGGACGACGAGACCGGAAAACTGAAGAATGGGGTTGGCGACGTCTTAAAACGAGTTTTTTGAAACACAAAACTCACACAAAACTTACACACAAATTTTTGTTGGTTTAAAAAAAATAATAAAATCATATAGTTAACAATATATCAATCAGACTCATAACCTGAAGGCCGTAGGTTTAAATTAACTGATTTTTTGTAGGGATGTATGTTTTGGCGAGGGAATGCTGCTTCAGTTTGTTTGAAGATGTTCACTGTTTGCGTAGAAAGATTCCCTGTTTTTTATTCCTATAACTTGGCTGAAGCCCTTAGTTTCAATGCGTTAGTTGATATCAAAGCCATGCACTTGGGTCGATTAAGTAAAGTTTCCCATTATTTTCCCTGCTAAACAGGGAAATAGGCGAGAGACTAGTTCGCGGCAGACTGCGCACACCGCCACTTTCCTTCAATCGAAACTTTCTCAGTTTCTTCCTTCTAGCTTTATCTTTTTAATTTCAGAGGCTTGCATGTAATATTTGACACGTGTGCCTCGAAATTTGGCTTGCAGCACCGATTGTTCATGGTTTTGGAATGGTAATCTCTCTGCGGTGTATTCATCGGTTTTCAGGTGACGCTTAAGGGATTTGATCAGTTCAACCTGTTGTTTGCGCCACGCATATCCACGACAACCATAGTAGTGGCTTATCTTGCGCAGCTCTTCGCCCACTTTTAATTCACCTCTTACAGCTGGAAAATCGGTCGCAAGGCGTGGGCAAACTTTTGGGTCGGTCAGTGTCGTGGCTTCAACGTTGAAGATCAGTTTTTCAACATCAGCGAATAACTTCTCACCCATATTCCTTGTAACCGTTCCCTTAATTTTTACGTATTTGTCGCCTCTGTAAACAAGTTTACCAGAACGAAACAACTGAATCTCGTAAACAGGGCAGGTTCCGAAACAAGGCCCAAAATTTAGTCGCAGATAGTCCTCGTGCGAAGGTGTTTCTATCTGCTCTTCCGGTTGTGATTGACATGCGCAGAGACCGAGTAGAATTACTGCAAATATTCTCTTAAAATTTTTTGACCGAACCATTATTACTTCTCTGTCGCTTCAAAGTTACTAATATAAATTACGCCGGAATTGAGGAAGATTTGAAGCTATGCGATTGAACTCCGTGGAGTTTCGACAAACATAGCCGCAAACCAAATAACAAGCGTTTCAAGCTGGTCACCATAACACGTTACCAATAACCAACCTGCCCACTTAGAAATCAACAGACAAGTTATTGACAGAATTCACATTCTCCAGAAAGATGCTGTCGCCTCCACCGGTGTTGATCAATAATCCACTAACACCGTTTGCAGACGTGACCTGCGCTGCGGCATTCACATCGGCTAACGACTGGAAATCTGTAGTCGTGGCACTCAAGTCCAGCCGATCTATCGCGGTATCAAAGTCAGTAATGGTGTCATCACCATGATCGGTGGCAAACTTGAAGGTATCTGCCCCGTTGCCGCCGGTCAGGATATCGTTATCGGCGCCACCATTAATATTGTCATTTCCGTCGCCCCCGACAAGTGTGTCAGCACCACTTCCTCCGAAAAGCGTATCGTTTCCCGCCCCGCCATCAAGCATATCATTACCGCCGCCGCCAAAGAGTGTGTCTGCACCGTCGTCACCGTTGGTCCGATCATCACCTGCTCCTGAAAAAACAACATCGTTTCCCGAGCCTGCACTAATCATGTCATTATTGTCGACGGTCTTACCAGCTCCGCCGTAGATAACATCATCACCGGCACCGCCATTGATATTATCGTTTCCGGCACCACCTCCGAGTGTGTCCTTGCCGTTGTCGCCGTCTAGCGTGTCATTTCCTGTCCCGGCATAAAGGGTGTTTTCGCTGGAATCCACATTCACGACCGAATTTGTTGCATTGTTGTATGACCCTGCAACCAGATGATCATTGCCGGCACCACCATATAAGACATCATTGCCCGCTTTAGCGCTGCTATTGCTATTCGTGTAATCGCCTCCAACAATCATGTCATCGCCGGCACCGCCGCCGAGTGTGTCATTTCCGCTATTGCCCTCAACCGTGTCATTACCCTGATCGCCCGCGCCGGCAAACGCTTGATCATTGCCATCGCCGCCAGACACTCGGTCACTGCCCTTGTCACCACGTATTACATCATTGCCTTTACCGCCGCTCAGCGTGTCATTGCCTTCGCCGCCAAGAAGGCGATTTGCGGCATCATTGCCTGTGATCTTGTCATTGCCGCCGGCGCCCATGGCATTTTCAACAACTGTGTCCGGCGCAATGAATAGTGTTTTGGTTTTAACCTTTTCAGCGCCAGATTCGGTTTGGAAAGTTACGCGCGTGCCAATGTCGCTCCATGTGCCCGGCGTGAGATCAATATTCAGGTTGGCAGATCCGTTTTTGACAGTGATTGAATCGATACCACCAGCATCCCATATTGTCAGATAGTGGCGCGCGGCCAGGTCAAAATCATATTTGTCAGCACCAGCAGTCGCAGTTTCATTTTTGCCGTAAAGTTTCTGCAGGGCTTGAATATCGAACCACATATAGGATTGTGGTAATAAGTCCGACTGGACCGCGTCGGGAAACTCTGTGGAATAGTTGTAGGTAAGCGACGTATACTCCGGACCGTCAAACTCTGTCGGCAGTTTCTCAAAACCATTTTCCACGTCATGCGGATGCTTCAGGCCAAGTGCATGCCCTAGTTCATGCATGATTACGCCGACCTCATCATCAGAAACCACTGTGCTTGCCTGATTGAAAGACTTTGAGTTTAACCAAACATCACCATCCGCAGGATGAGTGCCTGGAACATAGGCAAAGGCTACGGTTCCTGCGTCACTGTCTTCTGTCCAGCCAAATCGGATCGCTGCCTCGCCAGCTTTGTCGCCACTACGCTCTTCAAACCGCAGGTTGGTCACCTTGCCAAGAAAATCAAACAGGCCCCGCGTGTAATTCTGTTGGAAATCGGTTAATCCCTGGAAGTTGTTTGAAGTTTCTTCACCTTCGCCATAACCATCGAACTGGCTTGCCGCACTAGGAAAGCCGAACGTTAATGTCGTGGTATTGGCGCCGGAATCAGCGGCCCATTTAAAACCTGTAAACAAACCATCAATCTGGATGTTGCCGGTTTGACCAATGGTATCGGAGGCACGGGAACTGTCTTGTTGCATCTGTCTTTTCCTTCATCAAGGCGCATGTGGCCATTTCAAGAGCCTTCATGCTGGGCATTTTGAAGAAAGACGACGCCGCGGTGGAAACACCGCTATTCGATCGCAAGATTTTTTATTTAGAATCGGTATCCGATATCGAGTCCGATCGACCTTGGGCGCGGCGAAACGCTGAAAGATTCGTCCTGACCAGTTGTATCGATCGGCGAAACGAATGGGTTTCCGAAAGCGAAGATATTATCTCGGCTGTCCAGCAAGTTGGTGACAAATAGAGTAAGCCTGAACTGTCGCCAGTACATAGACGCCTGCAGATTAACAAAATGATACGCTTCAATGGTTTGACTTGCCTGCTGATCAAAAAACAACCTGCTGCCATCAGTATAGGAATAATCAACGATGAGGTTGGTAAGAATATTGTCTGTAAGCGAAGCGTCAATATTAACGGAAAATCCGGTGCCAAAACGCGGTGCTGCAGGCAAATTATCACCGCGCATTGTTCCGAGTGCGGCAGTTGGGTTCACGATATCAGACTTGCTGTATGCAACATTGCCCTTAAGCTGAACGTTCTGCCAGGGCCTTAACAGGACGTCCAGTTCAGCACCGTATATACGAGCGTCACCAATGTTTGCGACAAGAGGCAGGCCGATATCGTCAAACTCTCTCGCCTGAATGTTGGACCAATCTGCGTAAAAGGCCGCTGCATTGATCGCAAACTTCCTATCAACGCTTTGATGTTTGTACCCTAGTTCAAAACTATTCAGACGGTCGGACGCGAAATTTTCCAGAATAGTGTCCGATGCTTCAGGCGCGTTGGACAGCAAAGCATTTGGACCCTCAATGTTAATCCCCCCAAGGCGGTATCCTTGCGAATACTGTAGGTAAACCATCACGGTATCATCGGGATGATAGGAGAGTACAGCTTTTGGCGTTAATCCGGTTTGTTTTTGCTTGCCTTCCAAGGTTGTTTCTTCGAAGAGCAGCGCGCCGGAAGCGGTGTCTATGGCGTCAGTATTATATGTGAATCCTCGCACCCCTGCTGTAACCGACAGCTTTTCACGTAGAAAATAGGTTGCCTCACCGAACAAAGCGTACTCCATCTGCTCTTCGTTAAGGCCTTCGTCGTACGATATGACGTTATTGGCAGCATTCAACTGGTATCGTAAGTTTTCACGGCGGAGCGCATAGTAGGTGCCCAAAATCCACTCCAGCCGTTCACCCGGTTTACTTTTTAGGTGCGTTTCAACGCTGACTGTTTCCAAATTGCGATCGGTTGTCAAACGTTCCAGCAGCAGGTTGGATTCCGTAGTATCGATGAATTCCAGTTCGACGCTTGTCGCATCTACAATTTCATCGAATGTGCGACGTACGAAAGAAATGTCCGAGGAAAAATCAGCCCACCCCAGATCAACCTCCAGATTGGCATTGAGTTGCCGGAACAAATCCTTATTGGGCTCGGGAAAACTGTTGGCACGCGCGAAGCGCCCCAAGCTTGGTAAAAAATAGCTGCTGTCAGACGCCTCAATATTCTGGAAAATACCGCTGAGTGTAAGGGACCATTTGTCCAGTTCTAAACCAGCAGAAACGCGTCCGCCCCATACCTCCGAGGAGTTGACGTCGGACCGGCTGTCAATTCCGTCCTGTTCTAATCCCAGCTCGTCAACAAACCCACCATTGTTTTCATAAAAACCCACAGCCCGCAATGCAAGCCGGTTTGCAATGACAGGTATATTCACAGTTGATGATACAGCCTGCGACGGATCGCCCGACTGTGTAACCGCAAAAGAAGCGGTTGCGCTCAGGCCAAAATTGTCCGTATCAGGTTTGTTGGTAACGATGCGGTACAATCCGCTCAAGGCCCCTGAACCATATAATGTTCCCTGGGGTCCCCGCAAAATCTCCAGTCGGTTAATATCTACGAGACGCAGGTTTGGTTCAGGCCCGTTTTGGGATATCTGCGAACCATCTATGTAAGTGCCCACGAGGGCCTGTGATCGCCCTGCCAAAGCACCATCTGATAAACCGCGGATCAGCAACTTGGTTTGGCCGTTGCCTTGCTGAAGGGCATGAAGGCTTGCGACCTTTCTGGCGACGTTGAAGGTTTCGTTGGTTCCAATCCCGAAACTGTCATCCAATCTCACGCTTGTGACCGAGTAAGGCAATTTATGCGCTATATCCGGGCGCAGCAGTGAGGTTACCAAAATTTCCTCTATTTGCGGAGGCTCCGATCCAGGGTTGGTCGGAGCAATGACCTCGACAATCGGCGGCGGCATCCGGAAAACACGAACGGAGCGGTTATTCACTAGCTCAAAGGAAAACCCGGTTCCCCGGAGCATTCTCTCAAGCGCTTCAGTTCGTAGATAACGCCCTTTAAGAGTCGGCGTTTTGCCGTCGCGGTACGACAGCGCCTTTGGCATGGCTATCGAAAGCTTTGCTTGAATGGCATAAGTGATAAGCGCCTTAGCAATCGACTGGCTGGCGATGTCAAAGTTAACCGGACCGTCATCCTGTGCTCTGACAGTCGGCACGCAAACAACCGCAAGAACTAACGCTGAAGCGGCCATCACAACCAAGAAGCGGGAAACAGACATGCAGGCTCCTGAAATGATCTTGTCGCACCACAAGAAACGAACCTACGTACTTTAGTATGGTAATGAGATCACTGACAACCATCGCAGGCACGAACAATAATCCGCTCAGATGTTATGGTCACTGCAACTGGTAAAATATCAGCAATCAGACCGAAGCTTGCTATTGGGTCAGTCATGTTGAGAATACCTGTAAACTTCGTGCCAGAGAGGTCACCTTTGCGCACAACTGGAATGTCTATGTAGCGCTCGATATCATTGATTACGTCTGTTAGGGGAACGTCCTCGTATGACAAAACATCACCACGCCAACTTGTAAAAGCCTCTGCGTCAACTTGTTGTATGATGCTGACGGCGGTTTGTTCATCATGAACCAACTGAATCCCTGCGATGAGTCTTATTGGTTCTACAATATGATCTTCACTCTTGTTCGAGGATTTCTCTGCGTCTGCACCTTCAACAACATCAACCACCCCTTCGGTTACTGTTACAGTCAATTTTCGGTTGAAGCGTCGAATATTGAACTTTGTTCCCACTACGCGCACGTCTCTGCCTGCGACCGATACGATGAATGGGCGCTCTCCATCGTGCGCGACTTCAAACAGCGCTTCACCATAACCCATATCCACACGGCGTTCGGCCTGTGCAAACGTTACTGTTAGTTTGCTCTGCGTATTCAGGTGAATATTGGACCCGTCTTCAAGCGACACAAATTGATGCTGACCGGGTTCTGTTTGATATTCACGCACGAAATTTTCGTGGCCCGTAAGGTTGGTCAAGTTTACTAGTGCAAAAATAAAACTGGCAGCAATCGCGGTTATCGCTGCCCACATTGATGGTTTTCGGAAACGATTTTCCGCACGAACAACTGTATTTTCAGCAATCGGCCCGCCGTCGTTTCCAAGGTGGCTTGCTGTCAATACATCGGTATCATGGAGCTTGTCGGCAACAGCTTCGGTATTGTCGTCAACAAAATTCAGCGTTGTTTCAACGTAATCGGCCGCAGCCTGATGCATTTCGTCAGCGTTAAGCCATTCTGCATAAGCAAGCCAAATGCCTTCATCGGCCTCTGCAGTATCGCGTTCGACACGCCTATGCCAGCTGTAAGCTTGCTCCAGAACAGCATCATCAATCTTTATGTTATCTTGCGCGACCATATTTGGCTGTCCATTAACTCCGGTAACACCACGGTATTTGCATACAAGACGACGCCAAAGGCGAAAAACCGCTATCTCCAAATTTATGTACCATTGTGTTTTTCATACTTCGATCCGACTGTTGTTAGCTTGTGTCCTTCAGGTTGAGAAGTAAGTGCTTAAATGCCTTGCTGATATGTTTTTCAACCGTACTGCGCGATATATTGAATTTTGCCGCGACTTCGCGGTGACTGAGGCCTTCGAATTTATGCGCCTGAAACACGTTGCGACACTGTGGAGGCAATCGTTTCAATTCTTCCGCAATCTTCAGTATTTTTCTCTGCTGGTCCAGTTTTTCATCTGGTTGTTTATCATAAGACGATGATTGGAGTGCTCTGGTTTCCTGCCAGTTATGATCCCGGGTCGCGCGTCTTTGTGCCTGTTTGCGCATATCCATCGCCAAATTATACGCTGTACGATACAAATAGGCGTTCTGGTTGATGATATTTTGTTTGCTACTGATGCGGTCGATTTTGAAATACACTTCCTGCAGGACATCTTCGGCCAAATCCACGTCACGAAAACGAGAAATCAAAAAAAGCCTGACCTCGGTTCTCTTTTCCAGGAACGTGTTCAAAAGCTGAGCTTTTATTATTGTCGTCAATAGATCCTCTGCCGTTTCGGTACATACATAGTTCAGAAGTTATGTGTGCCTAGAGTGGAAGGTATATTATTGATTTCAAAAAGGTAAAACAACACGAAACGTGGGCAGTCATGGACAGGGGTTGAATTTGCAATTTTCCGGTTATGAGCCTAGTGTGTATACTTAAAGATCAGTGGGACTCATCCTAAGACATTGTAGCGAGAGTCCGCTTATTGGCCGGAAGCGTGCCTTGGTGACGGCATCACTGGCTTACGACATGTGAAACGGGGCCGAACTTTCCAAATATTCCTATTCGCCTGTGGTGCTGCCGAACACTGGACTAAATTAACGGAAAACCTTCTTACGAGATTGGCAATCCGGCGATAGTGATCTGAGCGTAATTTCCCATTAAAGATGTATTTACTCTACTAATAAGAGTTAAATTTACTTTAATAATTTGAAGAAACTGATATGGTTTTCGATATTCCTGATCAAATGGTCAGGATTTATCTTTAAGGAAACATATCAACAGCATTCAAACATTGGAATAGGGGAGCTTAAAATGCCAACACCGGTCATTAATGAAATTGTTCGCAACCATACTGGTGCGGATACGAGTGAATACTTCGAGGTTTTTGGCGACCCAAACACAGACTATTCCAATCTTACACTGATTGAAATCGAAGGCGACGGCACCAACGCTGGCAATATTCTGAGCAGTTTCCAAATTGGAACGACAGACGCGGACGGTTTCTATGCGTCAGGGTTTTTAAATAGTGCCTTTCAGAATGGTACAAGTACGTACGTGCTTGTCTCAGACTTCACCGGCTCGGTTGGCGATGATTTGGACGTCGATAACGACGGCACTTTGGACAGCACTCCCTGGGCCAGTATTCTTGACAGCGTAGCATTGAGTGATGGTGACCTTGTCGATTTGGCCTATTCAGATATTGACTTAACGCCCGGTTTCGGCGGCGGCTCTTTCGCGGTTGGCGGCTTTTCCCGCGCAGTGGATGGACAGGATACTGACACCACAACTGATTTTATCCGCAATGATTTTGATGGCCAGGGTATTCCGGGATTAGGCGTAGACACAGCGACCGAGGGTGAGGCTATCAACACGCCAGGAACAGCAAATCAGGTGTTTGCGATTGAACCGGTCTTCACTATCAATGAAGTGGATTCCGACACACCCGGCGGCGACACAGCCGAATTTATTGAGCTGTATGATGGCGGCGTCGGCAACTCCTCACTCGATGGTCTTGTGCTCGTGCTTTACAATGGGTCTGACGACCAGTCTTATCTGGCGATTGATCTTGACGGTCAAACTACCGATGAAAATGGCTTTTTCGTTGTTGGCAATGCTGCTGTTGCCGATGTTGACCTGGTTACGGCTGACGGCTTTCTGCAAAACGGCGCCGATGCGGTGGCCCTGTTCACCGGTGATGCTGCAGATTTTCCCAACGATACACCGATCAGAACTGAAAACCTGCTGGATGTAGTTGTATATAGTACCGGCGACGCGGACGATGTTGGCTTACTGACTGGTTTTGGGGAAACCATCCAGACTGACGAAAACGGCAACGGCCAACAGGCTGACGACGCTGTCGCAAGAAACCCGGACGGCAGTGGTGCCTTTGCCGCTTTGGCACCAACGCCAGGCGCTTCAAACGAGTCCACTGGTGGGCCAACGGCGACAATCATTATTAACGAGGTGGATTCTGACACACCGGGCAGCGACACAGCCGAATTTATTGAGTTGTATGATGGCGGAGAAGGCAACACGTCACTCGACGGCCTTGTGCTCGTGCTTTACAATGGGTCTGACGACCAGTCTTATCTGGCGATTGATCTTGACGGTCAAACTACCGATGAAAATGGCTTTTTCGTTGTTGGCAATGCTGCTGTTGCCGATGTTGACCTGGTTACGGCTGACGGCTTTCTGCAAAACGGCGCCGATGCGGTGGCCCTGTTCACCGGTGATGCTGCAGATTTTCCCAACGATACACCGATCAGCACTGAAAACCTACTGGATGTAGTTGTATATGGCACCGGTGATGCCGACGATACAGGCTTGTTAACCGGCTTCGGCGAAACCGTTCAGGCTGACGAAAACGGCAATGGCCAGCAGGCTGATGAAGCAGTAGCGAGAAACCCCGACGGTAGCGGCGATTTTATTGCACAAGATCCAACACCGGGCGTTACCAATGGTTCAACTGGCGGTGGCGACCCTGTAGAAGCAGCAATATACGAGATACAGGGCGCCAGCCATATCTCGTCGTTTGTTGGTCAACTGGTTATCACAACTGGTATTGTAACCGCAGTCGATGATAACGGATTTTATTTGCAGGATCCCGCAGGCGACGGCAACTCAGACACATCTGATGGTATCTTCGTTTTCACCGGCAGTGCACCAACCGTCTCTGTGGGTGACGATGTTGAAGTAACGGGTGATGTAGATGAGTCTGGTTTCAATGACAGACTGACTGTTACCCGGATTGACGCCGACAGCGTCACCATCAATTCATCGGGCAACCCTTTGCCTGCTGCAATAGTCATTGGTACCAGCGGTATTACACCGCCAACGGAAGTGATTATCAGCGCCGACGAAATCACAACACCTATTGATCTGTCTGATCCGGTGGACGCAGCGGCGAATCTGTTTGACCCCTCACAGGACGCTATCGATTTTTACGAATCGCTGGAAGGAATGCGGGTAACTGTTGAAGATGCAATTGCTGTCGCACCGGCAAACGGGTTTGGTGAAATTTTTACAGTTGCAAATCAGGGCGCAGGGGCAACGGGTTTTAACGCACGAGGAGGAGTGATTGCAACAGAGGGCGATTTGAACCCCGAACGCATTCAGATACAAATTGACGGCAATGTTGGTCCCGCCCCAGACATCAGCAACGTGGTTACCGGCGACCTACTCGGTGATGTCACTGGTGTTGTAACATACAATTTTGGTAACTTTGAAGTGGTAGCGACCGAAATTAGCGCCCCAGTTGCGGGAGACCTGCAAGCTGAGGTTACTGGCCTTGAAGGATCGGAAGACCAGCTAACTTTCGCTAGTTACAATGTGCTAAACCTAGACCCGAGCGACACGGAACAGATTGCTCTTATCGCTGATCAAATTGTCAACAACCTTTTGAACCCGGATGTCATTGCATTGCAGGAAGTTCAGGACAATAACGGTGCAGCCAGCGGCACAGTCGCATCTGATCAAACCCTCCAAGCTCTCATCGACGCGATAGAAGCAGCCGGCGGACCAACTTATTCGTTTGCAGTGGTAGACCCCGTAGCGGAAAATACGCAGGGCGGCCAACCCAACGGAAATATCCGGGTTGCCTATCTCTTCAACGATGACCGTGTTGATCTGGTAGATGGGTCGCTGCAAGCACTTGATGAGGCCACCCTGACAGACGCAGGGGTTTCAGTGCCAGATGCCTTTAATGGATCACGTATTCCTTTGCTCGCGCAATTTGCTTTCGCAGGCGAAGTCTTCACAGTGATTAATAATCATTTCACCTCCAAAGGCGGATCAGATGACTTGTTTGGTGCCAATCATCCAGCGGAAGAGAACGGCGATGACCGCCGCGCGGGACAGGCAACTGCATTAAATGAGTATGTCGACAGTCTTTTGGTGACCGATCCTGATGCAAATATTGTCGTTCTAGGTGATTTTAATGATTTCGACTTTTCAACACCGCTCGATATTATTGAAGGTGGTTCGGGTGGCGACCAGATACTGTTCAATCAGGTGGAAGAAATCGCCGCAGATGACGACCGTTACACTTTCATTTTCCAGGGGAATTCACAGGCGATTGATCAGTTCCTGGTTACCGGTAACCTTGCTGACCGAACCGAACTTGATATCGTTCACGTCAACGCAGACTTTCAAGTTAGAGGCAGCGACCATGACCCCATCCTGGGGCGGATAACAGTTCAATCAGATGATCCGGTATTGCTCGTCGGTGACAATGAAGACAATGTTCTCGAAGGCGGGAGTGGCGGCGACACTATTGAGGGTCGACGAGGAGATGATGACCTCTCAGGGTTGGCGGGAGATGATATCATAAGTGGTGGCCGCGGTCAGGACACCATCGACGGTGGAACTGGCAACGATACGCTAAATGGGAATAGAGGTGCTGATCTTGTCTCTGGGGGTTCAGGAGATGATCATATTTCAGGTGGTCGCGGATCAGATATTCTGAACGGTGATGGCGGCGATGATACGCTCATGGGTGATCGTGGTGACGATTTCCTCGACGGTTCGGGCGGCAATGATCTTCTGCGCGGTGAACGCGGCGTCGATACCCTATTGGGCGGAGAGGGCGCTGACACCTTACAGGGAGGCCGGGGCGCTGATCAATTGTCAGGCAACGCTGGAGATGATGTACTTATTGGTGGCCGCGGAGCAGATACGCTTGTCGGTGGTGCAGGTGCGGACACCCTGACAGGCGGACGTGGCGGCGACAGATTTGTGTTTAACCTTGGTGGCGGCGATGATCTAATCACTGATTTTGAAGCCAGTGATACAATTGACCTCATAGCCCTTGAGACTGATTTCGAAAGTTTATCAATCACCTCGGTCGGTTCCGATCTGATGATCAGCGTCGGTGATCTGACAATTCTGTTGCAAGATACGAACGCGGTTACAGCGGACGATTTTCTTTTTTAGAAAAGGCATATTGGGCCCTGCCTTTGCAGGGCTCAATTTTGAAGTAGCAATATTGTGTTCCCTCAGTTTTTTGAGTATTTTCCGTCATTTTTACATGATTAAGACGTGACTTACTATTCTACTGGTATAGAGCGGATATTGAGAATGCAGCAAATAAAAAAAAGATAAATTTCCCTGCTAAACGGGGAAATAGGCGAGAGATTAGTTCGAGGCAGACCGTCTTCACCGCCATCTATTCGATCTACACCTCAAGTTTTTTTGTCGTCGTAATTTTGCTGTTTGCGCGATTGTTAGCTTGGAATTATGGGTCTGCTAAGCCGAATGGTGCGGAAGGCCGTCGATAGTCGTCAGATAGAATCGATCGACCAATAGGGGGTTCCGCACGGGCCAAGCAGTCGGCCCGGTGGCACAGGCGGCATGTGACGCCGATCGGTGTAGGTTTCACAGCGGTTATGTCTGTGTCCTTCGTATAGATCAGCTTGTGAGCATGCTGTGATGAACAACAAAGGGCAACGGCTCGCTCAATTTGAGGGCGTCCATAGCCACCACCACCTGCGGTGACTGTACGCACAATGGAAAAAAACCTCTCGCCGCCCGGCAGTTCGACCCATTGGGTTAAAACTCGTCGCGGACTTTTAACGGCGCTGTGGAGTTCCCAGAGTGGGCACGAACCACCATGTCGGGCAAACGGAAAACCTGCCCCATCCAGCCTCTTTGAAACATTGCCTGCCGCGTCCACCCGTATGAAGAAGAAGGGTACTCCTTCCTGTCCTGATTTTTGCAGCGTTGTCAGTCGGTGGGCGATTTGTTCGAAACTGGCGCCAAACTGGCGTCCGAGAGCTTCTATATCATAAAGATGTGTTTTTGCGGCTTTTACAAAGGCCTGATAGGGCATCATTATGGAGCCAGCTGCAAAGTTGGCAAGGGCACGGCGTGTCAGTTTTTCTCCGGACTCAGTGTCAAAACTGGTGCTGACCAGAGCGTCTGATATTACGTCGGTCATTTCAAGATAGACTACTTGCAGCGCAAGTTGGAAGGAGGCACTGGCGTTGTCGAGAGATTCATCCAGAATAATTTCTCTGCGATGTACGTCGAAGCGCCTTGTAAAGCCTACCATCACATCAGAAGGAAGACGGCGAACCCGAAGGCGTTGATCCGCAAAGTATCTTTCGTAACCACCGGCTCTTTTTATGTCCCGGGATAAGTCCTCTGCCCGACTATCAATTTCAGCAAAGTAATTTTTGCGCGCTGTGAGGAAACGCCGCGCTTCTCCGACGGGGTCTGGCCCTGTTGCCTCGCTACCAGTTTGATCGGCTAACGCCAATTGTCCTTCCTGATAGGCTGTATTGAGGCGAAGCACTGCCTCTGCCATCGCTGGGAACGTACTGCCAAAATCCTGTATTTCTAGGGGTGAAAGATCAAGGTCTTCAAACAAAGGGGCTTTGAACGCTGCTGTCATTTGAGCATCTAAATCGCTGCCAGAGCCTCGCGCTAGCGAAGCAATATCAATTCGGTAAATCTCAGCCAGTTTGAGCAGCATAGCCGCCGTGACAGGTCGCTGGTTACTCTCGATAAGAGCGATATAGGAGGTCGAGACATCAAGGTCTTCAGCCATAATGACTTGTGTTAGACCCAGGTCCCGGCGAATGCGCCGAATTCTTGGCCCCATGAATGTGCTGCGTTCTTTTGCCATTTTTACCTCGTTGCTTATAAGTAGTATATTACAAAATTTACAAAGTTACAAAAATATTTGTAACAATTTACAATTATACTTTTTCGCGTGTGCAAAGGGCCAAAAAAGCGCTTACCAGTCACTTCAGAAACGGATTACCCAGTTCCCGGAAGTGAAATGCTGGATTTGTAAAGTGGAGAAAAGCGATGCCTTTTGACAAAAATACTGAAAGATCAAATGGAACCAAGACTATGAATTACCAAGATGACATTCAAAATGTTCAAGAGTTGATCAGCAGTTACAGCGGAACCTGGGACGGTATTGATGCTGAAGCAGTCGCACGTATGCGCGCGCAAAATCGTTTCCACACGGGTCTGGATATCGCTCGCTACACTGCCGATATCATGCGTAAGGACATGGCAGCCTATGATGCTGATCCTGGCGATTACACTCAGTCGTTGGGTTGCTGGCACGGCTTTATTGGCCAGCAGAAGATGATTTCCATCAAGAAGCATTTTGGCACTACCAAAGGTCGCTATCTGTACCTTTCTGGGTGGATGGTTGCGGCTCTTCGTTCTGAGTTTGGCCCACTGCCTGATCAGTCCATGCATGAGAAAACCTCTGTTCCAGCCCTCATTGAAGAACTGTATACGTTCCTCAAACAGGCAGATGCACGCGAACTTGGCGGTCTGTTCCGTGACTTGGATGCTGCCCGCGGTGCGGGCAACACGGCCCTTGAGCAGGACGTTCAGAGCAAGATCGATAATTTCCAAACCCATGTTGTTCCGATCATCGCGGACATAGACGCTGGTTTCGGTAACGCGGAAGCAACCTATCTGCTGGCAAAGAAAATGATCGAGGCAGGCGCGTGTGCGCTCCAAATTGAAAATCAGGTGTCTGACGAAAAGCAGTGTGGCCACCAGGATGGTAAAGTGACAGTTCCACATGAGGATTTCCTCGCTAAGGTTCGCGCTTGTCGCTATGCCTTCCTCGAGATGGGCGTCGACAATGGTATTGTTGTTACCCGAACCGACAGCCTAGGCGCTGGCCTGACCAAGCAACTCGCTGTATCCAACGAAGCAGGGGACCTCGGCGATCAGTATAATAGCTTCCTCGACTGCGAAGAAGTAGCCGCGGGTGACCTGAACCCCAATGACGTTGTGATTAACCGGGACGGTAAGCTGATGCGGCCGAAGCGCCTGCCGTCTAACTTGTTTCAGTTTAAGGCTGGCACTGGCGAAGATCGCTGCGTTCTAGATTGTATTACTTCGTTGCAAAATGGCGCCGATCTGCTGTGGATCGAAACTGAGAAGCCGCATGTTGAGCAGATCGCCAGCATGGTAGATAGAATTCGTGATGCCGTTCCAAACGCGAAGTTGGTTTACAACAACTCACCGTCGTTCAATTGGACCCTCAACTTCCGTCAGCAGGTGTTTGATGCCTGGGAAGCTGACGGCAAGAATGTATCTGCATACGACCGTGCCGACCTGATGAATGTTGATTATGACGAGACAGAGTTGGCTTTGACTGCCGACGAAAAAATCCGTACTTTCCAGCGGGATGGTTCCAAACGTGCAGGTATTTTCCACCATTTGATCACTTTGCCGACGTACCATACTGCTGCGTTGTCTACGGACAATCTGGCCAAACGTTACTTCGGTGACGAAGCGATGCTCGGTTATGTTAAGCAAGTTCAGCGGGAAGAAATTCGCCAAGGTATTGCTTGTGTGAAACACCAAAACATGGCTGGTTCCGATGTTGGTGATGACCACAAAGAATATTTCGCCGGTGAAGCCGCACTCAAGGCATCCGGCGAAGACAACACAATGAATCAATTCGGCTAAACAGCTGAAGATAAAAATGCAACTGCCGCCTTTTCCCCGTGGGGAAGAGGCGGTATAAAGCAACGCTGATCTGCAATGTTGATAGAGCTGAGGCCAAGCCTCGCTCTTTTATTTTGTGCATGCGGTGGTACGCATGCCAAATGTGCGAGGGTGTATTGAATGACTAATTGGGTTGAAGAGAACGGTTTGTCCGTCGCTGCTGAGCTTCATGAATTTATCTGTAACGAAGCCCTAGACGGCACAGGTATTGATGAGCAGGCCTTCTGGGCAGGCTTCGCAGACCTTGTTCAATCGTTTGGGCCCAAAATAAAAGATGCCCTCGTGTTTCGTGAAGAATTGCAGGCCCAAATTGATGCTTGGCACAAGCAACGCCCTGGCCCTGACTACGACAAAAATGAGTATAAGACCTTTCTTGAAGAGATCGGCTATCTGATTGAAGAAGGCCCGGCTTTCAAGATTAAGACGCAAAATGTGGATTCAGAAATTTCCAGTGTGGCTGGGCCTCAGCTCGTGGTTCCCGTAATGAATGCCCGCTTTGCGCTCAATGCCGCCAATGCCCGGTGGGGCAGTTTGTATGACGCTTATTATGGCACGGATGTGATTGAAGAAAGCCCTGGGCTGGAGAAGACAAAGACATACAACACAGCGCGCGGCGCGGCCGTTGTTGAAAAAGCAATTGCCTTCCTTGATGAGGCAGTTCCACTGGCCAGCGCCAGCCACGGTGACGTTTCAGGTTACTACATTGAAGATGCCTGCATGAGGGCCGTTACATCGGCTGGTGCAAAAGTGGACTTGCAAGAATCCGAACAATTTGTGGGTTATCTGGGAACTGCAGATGCACCGGAATCGTTGTTGTTGTGTAACAACGGGCTGCACATCGATATTCAGATTGACCGAGACCATCCCGTGGGAACCAGCTCTAAAGCAGGCGTAAAGGATGTTGTTCTGGAATCAGCTTTGTCAACAATTCAGGACTGTGAAGATTCGGTGGCTGCAGTGGACGGTGCTGATAAGACAGTGGTGTACCGGAATTGGCTTGGCCTCATGAAAGGTGACCTTAGCGAACACCTTGTCAAAGGCGGCAAGCAACTAACCCGCCGACTGAATGATGACCGGGAATATAAAACGCCGGGCGGTGGCCGTTTAACATTGCCGGGACGAAGCTTGCTATTGGTTCGGAATGTAGGCCACCTGATGACCACACCAGCGGTGCTTGACCGTGACGGTGAAGAAATCTCGGAAGGTCTGCTGGATGCATTGGTGACCAGTCTCTGTGCGCTTCATGACCTGAAAAAGAAGGGCCATAACGCTAACAGCCGGATGGGCAGTATTTATATTGTTAAACCAAAAATGCATGGCCCTGCGGAAGTCGCCCTGACGAACGAGATTATGAGCCGTGTGGAAGACATTCTTGGCCTCGACCAATTTACGATAAAGATTGGCGTGATGGACGAGGAACGGCGCACCACTGTTAACCTGAAAGAGTGCATTCGCGCTGTGAGGGAACGTTTGGTGTTCATCAATACTGGCTTTCTGGACCGTACAGGAGATGAGCTCCACACCAGCATGGAGGCGGCTGCCTTTTTGCCCAAAGGCGATATCAAAGGTCAGCCCTGGATTGCAGCTTATGAAGACTGGAATGTGAATATTGGTTTGGAGTGCGGCCTTCAAGGAGTTGCCCAGATCGGCAAAGGCATGTGGGCAATGCCAGATGAAATGGCGAAAATGATGGATGAGAAAATTGGTCACCCGAAAGCGGGTGCCAATTGCGCTTGGGTGCCATCCCCCACGGCCGCCACATTGCATGCGCAACATTACCATCAGGTATCGGTTGCAGATCGCCAAACAGAATTGGCGACATCTCCTCGTGCCAGTCTGGACGATATTTTGACCGTGCCGCTCTTGAGAGGGCGCAATCTGTCAGGTGAAGAGGTACAGCGAGAGCTGGATAATAATGCGCAAAGTATCCTGGGTTATGTGGTTCGCTGGATTGACCAAGGGATCGGGTGTTCGAAGGTACCAGATATCAATAATGTTGGCTTGATGGAAGACCGCGCAACGCTCCGAATTTCCAGCCAACATGTTGCAAACTGGCTTCATCACGGCATTTGCTCAGTGGAGCAGGTTACTGAGGCTTTGGAGCGTATGGCCGTAATTGTGGATGCACAGAACGTCGATGATCCGGCTTATCGGCCTATGGCACCTGACTTCGAGCATAGCGTTGCTTTCCAGGCTGCTGCCGATCTTATATTTAAAGGGCGGGTGCAACCAAGCGGCTACACAGAACCCCTACTGCACAAGCGTAGACTTCAGGTTAAGGCTGAATTGGGAGCATAAGCCCTGAAGGTTTGGGCCGTCGGTTTAAGTGATGTTCTGCTAACAACTGTGACGTTAAGAATGGATGCTCCGCTTTCGTTCGGCACCACTTAATTTAATGGTGTTTTTTCCGATTTGGCGCACAGGCACAGGCTAAAACAGCAGGCCAAAACCAAAGCGGTGAACGGAAGCGCCGCAACAATTGTAGCAGCTTGCAGTGTTTGCAGGGCAGTGGTCCCGCCGCCGTATAGTAAAGCGACGGATGTCAGGCCGATCATGCTGACCCAGAATGAACGCCAATGGGGTGCTCTTGCCGTAGTTCCTGAACTGGTAATTTTTTCAACAACTAACGCACCTGAGTCAGCCGACGTAACGATAAAGATAATTAACAGAACCATCGCTATTAAAGAAGTTACATCGAATAATGGAAGAGCCTTCAGCATTTGAAAAAGCGTGAGAGAGGCATTGTTGACGCCGCCCGCCAAGTCGCCAATCCCTGCTTCATACTGCGACAGTGCGGTTTCACCAAATGCGGTAAACCAAACCACGGCGACAGCGAGTGGCACCAGTATTACAGCAGCAAGATACTCGCGCACGGTACGCCCACGGGAAATGCGCGCAATAAACATACCCACAAACGGCGACCATGATATCCACCAAGCCCAGTAAAATATAGTCCAGCCATGGAACCATTCCGTATCCGTGCGGCCAATCCAATTAGACAGCTGCGGTGTGTCAATCAGGTAGTCATAGAAGTGTGTGATGAAGCCAAGTAAAATAGCCGAAGTTGGCCCTGTTGTTATAACGAATATTAGAAGTGCAGCGGCCAGCATGATGTTGATATTGCTGAGCCATTTGACGCCCCTGTTAATGCCCCTCAAAACCGAAGCAATAGCGAGAGACGAAATTACCGCGATGACAACCACCTGAAGGCCAATGCCTCCCTGAAAATCGAAAAGGTAAGAAAACCCGCTTGCGGCCTGTGTCGCGCCAATTCCTATCGTTGTGGCCAATCCAAAAATTGTAGACGTAACCGCAAACAGGTCAATTGCATGTCCTTGCCAACCCCAAACTCGATTGCCAAGAATGGGATGAAAAATGGAGCGGATCGTTAGTGGCAATCCCCGATTGTACGCGAAAAACCCCAGTGCCAAACCCATCACTGCGTATATGCCCCACGGCGCAATGCCCCAATGAAATAGCGTAGCGCTGAATGCTAGACGCCTTGCATACGGCGAGGTTGCTTCGGCACCTAGAGGCATACCAAACCAGTCGGTATAATAAGCAAGTGGTTCCGCCGCGCCGTAAAACATGAAGCCAATGCCCACTCCGGCGGCAAACAACATGGCTATCCAGGATACTATGGAAAATTCAGGCTTGGCATCTATGCCGCCAAGTTTGATGAGGCCAAAGGAGGACACAGCGAGAAAAACGCATACAGTCAACACAATGATGGGCGTAATCGCATAAAGCCAATCAAACCACTCAAAAGACCAGCTTTTTGCACTAGCTAGCCAAGCGCTTGAACTATCTGGAAACAATAATGTTAGGGCTGAAAACAGGATGACGAGTGCAGCGCTGATTACGCGAACAGGGCTACCGTTGTGCCACCTATCTGGTTCTTTTTCGGTTGTTGATGTAGGCGTTTTATTTAAAATTTCTTATCGCCCACTGTTGGAAACTAAAACCTATCCCTTCGTTTAAATCACAAAAGTCTATACAAGACAAATGGATGCAAATCATAGATCATCGCCGGTAAGCTCGATGGTTTCTTATTAAGGGAACAATTGCTATCAATTTAATCCTTTCCATAACCATTGCTTTGACGTTTCTAACGTCGGCTGTCATCGTTATCAGATATAGCAAAATGCGCCTCAAAGGCAGCGATCCATTGCCACTTTTGGCTTTCATGGCGGTTCTTTTTACATCCGGCCTTGATGTTGGTTTGATTATGTTTCCGCTGACGGAGTTTCCTGTATATGAAACCGAGGCCGCGTATAACTTTACCAATCCGTTAGCCATAGAGTTTGGATTTTGGGGTTTCCTTGTTTGGGCATTTTATTTTCTAACAACTTTCTATTTCTGCGTGGTCGAACCCAAGGTTAAGCTTTTCGATATAGGTTGGGTCAAATTCGTCAATAACACGGTCATTATCGCCACATGTGCTTTCACAGGCTTCTTATTTCTCAGCTATTTACCTAATTACATCAATGGAATAACAGGCGTCTTCCGATATGGATTGGTCGCGATAGTTGTTCTTTTGGCTGTCGTTTCCAGTACAGATATACGCTATGTAAAATGGCTCAGTTTGGGTTCAAGTGCACTGTTCCTGGCGCTGATAGTGTTATTGTTTGTATTTGGCAAAATGGATGTTGGTGATTTCTTCCGCAGTGCTGGGAACATCAGGGGTTATTTTGAAAATATCCATAAATTTACCAGCCCCATAACCGACTATCACGCCTTTTATCTGTTCTGGTGGTTTTCATGGAGCATCATGATCGGCCAATTTGTGGCACGGTTTGTCGGCGGGCTGACAACGTGGCAATTGTTGGCGGCATTACTCATCATACCTTCTATTCCCATCGCGCTTTGGTTTTCGGTACTTTATCACTATCACACTGAAGCCGTTCAGTTGATCAACGCCATTAGCATCTGCATGGTGTTTGTAGGTGTTATCTTTGTAATCAATTCACTGGATTCGTTGACGAGGCTTTATTCTGAAAACCTAAGCTTTACTGCAGAGCGGATTGGCAAGGCCAAATATATCGCGGCTAATTGGTGTCTGCTTTATAGCCTGATTTTATTGTACCAATTCACACCGCTGAAAATCGAGTGGATAGGCCTTATTGTTATTGGGCTATATGCCTGTATTTATACACTTGTGTTTAAAAGGCGTGCGTTGCTGCATGTTATGTAAAAGATGGGCGGCTCCTGCGAATGAATAAAACCTTTGACTATATTATCGTTGGGGCAGGTTCCGCTGGCTGTGTTCTGGCAAACCGATTGACCGCATGCGGCCAGCATACGGTTTTGCTGATAGAAGCAGGTGGCAGTGACAAGAACATTCTCATTCAAATGCCAACCGCACTTTCCTACCCGATGGCATCTAAGAAATATAACTGGGGGTACAGCTCTCAGCCTGAGCCAGCAATCGACAACAGGCAAATTACATGCCCACGTGGTAAGGGCTTAGGGGGCACATCTTCGATCAATGGCATGGTTTATGTGCGCGGACACGCTTGCGATTTTGATGAGTGGGAAGAAAGTGGTGCTTCGGGCTGGAGCTATGCAGATTGCCTGCCTTATTTCAAGCGCGCGGAAACATGGCAAGGTGGCGAAGATGATTACCGCGGTGGTAGCGCCCATGGGTGTGTCCGGCGGCAACAACATGACTGGCAGCCCATTGTATGGCGCTTTTATTGAAGCTGGTGTGGAGGCCGGCTATCCGCTTACAGATGATTATAATGGCTACCGTCAAGAAGGCTTTGGACCGATGCATATGACGGTCGACGGCGGTGAGCGCACCTCGACATCTCGTGCCTATCTGCGTCCTGCGTTAAAGCGCTCGAATTTGACGGTGATAACCGGCGCGCTGGTCGAAAAAATTGAATTTGATGGAAAGCGAGCTAAAAGCGAAACTCTCCGCCGAAAGCGTCGAAAACACAGTTTTGATGCTGCTAAGGAAGTTGTGCTTTCGGCAGGCTCAATCGCTTCACCCATGATTTTGCAGCGGTCCGGCGTTGGCGCGGCGTCCGATCTGAAAGATGCTGGTGTTGCTTTGCTGCATGAACTTGTGGGCGTTGGGTATAATTTGCAGGACCACCTTGAGGTTTATTTCCAGTTTCATTGCAAAAAAGCTGTGAGTTTGAACAATAAGTTAGATCTGTTCAGCAAACTTATGATTGGCGTGCGCTGGTTCTTCTTCAAGACGGGACTAGGGGCAACCAATCATTTCGAGTCCTGCGCCTTTATTCGATCTGAGGCGGGCTTGAAATCCCCTGACATTCAGTTTCACTTTTTGCCCGCGGCCATGCGCTATGATGGCACGCCGTCTGTAAAAGGGCATGGTTTTCAGGTTCATGTTGGACCAAATAAGCCCAAAAGCCGCGGGAAGGTGGCTATTACGTCTGTCGACCCAGACGCTCATCCAGCTATTGAGTTCAATTATCTGCAACACAAAGAAGACATTGCCGCTTGGCGGTGTTGTATTCGGCTCACGCGGGAAATAATGACCCAGTCAGCCATGGATACATATCGGGGAGCGGAGATTCAGCCCGGTTCAAATATCACGTCTGATGAGCAAATAGACGAGTGGGTTCGCGCCAATGTTGAAAGCGCCTATCATCCTTGTGGTACATGCAAAATGGGACCGGTTGAAGATGCTGGCTCTGTTGTTGACCCGGAGTGCCGCGTTATCGGCCTTGAAGGCCTTAGAGTGGTAGACGCATCTGTCTTCCCAACCGTGCCGAATGGCAACATCAATGCACCTACAATAATGGTGGCAGAAAAAATGGCTGATGTAATTTTAGGCAAAGCCCCCCTTCCAAAGGAAGGCGTCCCGATTTGGATTGCTAATGATTGGGAAACGAAACAACGCAACCAATCCTCTATGTGATTATAGAAGCGTCGAGCTAGAAGCTGATCCTACTACTCGGAACACTTTGAGGCGGGGTTGCTTTGGATTACGGCGCCCGCTTGACCAGACGACTGAACCTTTGTCTGGGTTTATTAACGCCCTGGCTGGTGCTAAACAAGCGGGGTCGATGCATTATTATACTAGTGTCTTTGGCTGGGCAGACTTTTAAATCTGGGGAAAAGGTATGAAACGTCTATCGACGATTTTTGTTGCATTGCTTTTTATGTGTTCGCCCTTGCTGTCTATGCCCGCCGCGGCGGAGCCCGTACTCGCCTGCTTCAATGATACTCATCCGGCTATTTCACCAGATGGTTTGAGTATGCTTTTTGTGTCGGACAGGGCCGGAAACCAAGATATTTACCTTAGCAATATGCAAGCGCGGTCAATCCGCCAACTCACCTTTTCCGGTAGCCGCGAATCTCGACCGTCCTGGTCCGGTGATGGATCGCAGATACTATTCGATTCAGATCGATATCAAAGCGACGATATTTTTGTGATGACAGTCGATGGCAGCGATCAGCGGCGTTTAACCAAAAACCCGGCGGTAGATATGTTCGCCAAATTTTCTCCTGATTCAACTGAGATTGTATTTCATTCTGATCGCAACGAGGACCGCGAAGTTTTCATCATGAATAGTGATGGTACTGATGTTCGAAACTTGACTAAAACGCCTGGTCGCGATGGGGTTGCTAGTTGGTCACCGGGTGGAAACAGCATTTTGTTTCATTCTACCCGCACTGGATATCTGCATTTTCAATTGTATGAAATGGATGTTGACGGAAAGAATGTGCAACGGATCATTCATTCCCTCGAGCCTGAGGAACACGCGTCTTTCTCGCCGGATGCTCATCATATCGCTTACTATAGAGAACACCCTGAAAGACTTAGAAATGCTGAGATTTACGTGCTTGACCGACGGACTAGTCGGCCCAGTCTTGCGGTGCCCCATGATAGATATGCCAAAATTGGCGAGTATGCTCCACCCGCTTGGTTTCCCGATAGCAGGCGTTTTGCCTTTTGGGCCACGGATCATGGCGCGGAATGTTCCTCGATTTTTATTACAGATGTTAACGGAAAAAATACCGTTAAATTTGATCCGGACTGGGCCAACTTCAGCATGATGTGAAGGTAAGCGAATAGAAACATTTAACCAGTTCCAAAACAGCGTCTGCAACCGGTTAGATATCGTATTATTGGAACTTGTGGGCTTGCATTAATATTATGCATCAAACGGTTTTGCTGCAGCACAAACCACAAACTTGCCGGGGGTTTTGTAATCACCTTCTGTTTTGTCAATTGCAAATCCAATGTCAGACACATCATTCACAAGTGTCTCTCTGGTGCCCGGCCGAAAGAAAATTGGGCATACCTCTGACTGAACACCGGTTTCACAATTCTCTCTCGGCATTGTTGCTCGCAGAACCCAAGCATTCGTCACTTGTCATTGCTGATGTTTTCGAAAACCTGGTTCCCGAGCGGAAACTGTTCCCAGCCATCGAAGTCAAAATGCCACCACTCGTATTGATAAACCTTGAAGCCCTCAGCTTCCATGGCTGCGCGCAGCAAGTCCCGGTGCCAACGTTGTAGGGTGGTGCCGCCTGGATAATGCGGGAAGGACCGTTCGGTCATTTCGTCGTATAGACCGACCATCTCAATGGGCTCACCAGTTTTTAAATCATACAGGGTCAGATCAACTGCGGCGCCCCTGTTGTGGCGTGATCCCTCGACTGGGTTTGCGACAAAGTCTTTGCCTTCCGGCGGTGTTGCATCCCAGAATATTTTGGTTACATACCACGGCCGGTAGGCATCATGAACCAAAAGGCCGTAACCTTTGTCTCTTAGTTTGGCTGCAATTCGACCCAAAGCCTCGGCTGCCGGGCGTTGCATAAAGGCCCTGGCCGACGAGTAAACCGGCGTATCCAGAAAATTGTCTTTGGATGCATAGCGGATGTCCAGTTTGATGCTGCTGCTATACTCGGTGATATCCACCAGGTCAGCGTTGCTGGCGGGGATATCCTCGGTTGGCGGCGTGGCCTGCAGTGCAGCTGTTGTGAGCTCGGGGATCGGCTTTACTGGTTTAATTTTAAATACATTGCCAGCTACGTCTCCGACTGCTCGGCGATTGAAATCAATGCCGTTTAGACTGGCGGCCTTAACTTTTCCGTCTGGATTTATAAGGAAAGTCAGATGTTCGTTGGGGTAAAGGCCGTAGGGTGGAAACTTGAAAATGCCGTTGCCGACTTCCTCTAGCGGATACTCCATACCCCATTCGATCAGCGCCGTTAGCGAGCCGAACCGTTCGGTGATGTATAGAATGTTGTGGTCAAAACCGTATTCACCCAAAAGGTTTGCCCACCGGTCGTTGGCGGCGGGTGGTTTTGCATTTTCGGTGCGCTGGTATGTTGCGCCGAAAACTGTCACGCCGTCGTCGCTGAAATTAACGTCTTCACTGTAAAGAATGGGGTCGTCGATGACCACAGAGTCAGCCGCTCCCTTGCTCGCGCGAAGGCGTAGCGACAGCCCTGCAACCCTTTCGATGTAGAGGTCATCAAATCGCTGGCCAATTTGAATGGTGGCGTCATCGTTTTTGTATGTACCCTTGAGGCGCTCTGCTTGTTCAGTAGACAGCGACAACGTAGATACATAGGCGGGAAATGGGCTACCGTTTTGCTTTGCCAATAGCATGCGCAAGGCATGGTCTGCTATTCGACTAACAACTCCGTTTGCCATGTCCAGATTGGTTGAGATCGCGACGCCAATTTTCCTGTCGGGCAGTACCTTCATTTGAGTGGCAAAGCCATATATGGCACCGCCGTGTGCCACTGACTTTTGGCCGTCCAGCTCGCCCAGTGAAAAACCAATACCAAAGGAACGGGCGCGACCACTTAATATATCAGTTTGAGGTGTCCACATTTTTTCGAGGGTTTCGGGTGCCAAAACCCGACCGTTTTCGCCTTCGCCCTTCTTGATCAGAGCCTCCATAAACAAGGCCAGATCGCTCATTGTAGAATACATGCTGCCTGCCGGCGCAATGCCGAGCTCAAAGGTGGGCGCAATTGAGCGCGTGCCCTGGTAAGTACTCATGTAGGCGGCTGGCAGGTTCTGCGCAACATTTGCGTCCGGGGTAAATGCACTATTACTCATGCCAAGTTTTGCGAGAAGATTCTCCTTGAGAAGCGCGGCAAACGGCTTGCCGCTGATTTTTTCCAGAACATAACCAACAACTGCGATTCCCGCGTTGGAATATTGGACCTTGGTACCCGGCTCATAAACTAGTGTTGTGTTGTTCAAACTGTAGATAGTGTCGACAAGCGATGGTTCAGTGGGGTCAAAATAGTTGCCAACCGGCGGTTCCCGTACCAAACCCGATGAATGGCTCATCAGCATACGCAGGGTGATGTTGGTGCCAAAAGGATTTTCGGGCCTGAAGTTGGGCAGGTAGCTGGTTATCGGAGTATCAATATCCAATATGCCTTGCTCGACATATTGCATCACTGCAATATCGGTAAACAATTTAGAAACAGAGCCCACTTTGTAGGTGATGTCGTTGCCGTTTACGCCCTCTAGGTTTTTGCCCTCCGAACCCGCTTTGCCGGACCAGACAATGCCGTTCTCGTCTACGAGGGCAATCGAAAGCAGTGGCAGCCCTTTGTCAGCTGCTTCGTGCTGGATCACCCGGTTGAGTTCTGCAAAGTTCGAATTGTCGGCATTGTTCTTGGCAATGTTCTCAGCGTTGGCATGATATGAAAAATTGAAGCCAATAAGAATGAGTAAAAACAAACGACTTTGGATTCGGATTTTCCCGAAAAATCTCTCCAAAAACATCTTTCCAACTCCTTTTTTTGCTGATTTTCTTACCGATTTTAGCCAACTAGCCGCCTAGATTGTCACCTTTCGGTTTGCCCGGACGCTTCCAGTATTACTTCACGGATATACGGTAACGCCTTGGCCACCTGATCCTTGTTGGCAATCAGGCTCATGTGATTGGCGGTATCAATTTCCACATGGCGCCCTTTGCTGGACAGGGCGGTAATTTCCTTGTGAAGATTGGTGAAGATTTCTGTCAGGTTATCCGGAAAGCCTTCCGGCAGGGCTTCTGCAGGTATCAGTTGGGTAGCTGAAATGACCACAACTGGTCTGTCACCCAGAGATGTGTTGGTCGCGGCCTGTGACGCAGCTACGTCAAAGCTGCCGCCTTCCTGCGGTGCGGCTTCAAGATAGCGGATAAGGGTGGAGACGTAATCTGCTTGCTTCTGGATATCATCAGGTAAGCCTTCAAAGTCAGGCGATAATGCGACTAGCGGATTGTAAATTTCAGTGAATCCTAGGTTGATCATTAATTTCACAGTCGATAATTGTCCTTCCATTTCAGCTGCCTGCTTTTCCATGGCATTTTTGCTCAAACCAAATGCACCCACTTGTCCGGGGTGGCTGGGATCTAGAAATACAAGCCCCGCAACATCGTTTGGGTATTTTTCCACATAGTGCCGCATATAGAGGCCAGCAATTGAGTGGCCGGCAAAAACAAACGGGCGGTTAACGCCAGCCTTGTTCAAAAGAGTGTGCAGTTTGGTTGCAACAGTTTCAGAGTCGCGGGCTAAATTACTTTCTTCGCTCCAGGCAAGGCCCGCCCGGTCATACACACAGACTTTGGTGGTTTCCGCTATGCCTTGTTGTAGCCAATGGTATGTGGGGGAGGGGGTTCCGGCGCCAGCTTCGACAACCGCCGTCGGGAGAGATGGGTTCGGGTTTTCAGGTTCAATGCAATTGATATGAAGCTTGTAGCCGCCAACATCTATGAGTTCCCCGGGCGGCGGAACGTCAGTGGCGATTAATCGCAAGAACTGACCAATCAAAAGCGGCGCAGAAATTAATGCGAGTAAGGATATGCCTATGATTTTAAGTATTCTTTTCATGCTATTGATACCGTTCCCTAGAGGAAATTAGCAGCAGAAGCAGTCACCCCACTGCTTGTTTAATTGACGGGTGATAGCTGTCGATAATCTCTGTAACGATGTCTTCCGCCCCGTAACGCACTGGGTCGACGCAGGGCAGGCCCAATTGGCTGGATTGGTGTTCCAGATAGGCGATTGCTTCTTCCTCTGACAAGGCTGACGTGTTGATACTGGCACCGACACAGCGGATGGCTGGATTTGTCAGTTGACCAATAGCAATTGTGCGGTCGATTACTTCGGCGAACGTGGGCAGTTCAAACTCTGGCCAGCCTTCAATGTGGGTGCGGCCCGCTTCGTGGCAGAGAATAAATGCGTCAGGCTGCGATCCGGTTAACAAGCCGAAGCTGACAGCGCCGTATCCGGGGTGAAAAATTCCGCCTTGCCCTTCAATGACATCCCAGTGGTCTTCATCGTTGTCTGGTGACAATAGTTCTGCAGCACCGGAGACAAAGTCTGAAACAACGGCATCGATGGGAATGCCGGCCCCTGCGATCATAATGCCAGTTTGGCCGCTGGCTCGAAAATCGGCGTTCAATCCGGCGTTTTTCATATCGCGTTCCAATGCCAGAGCGGTATATTTTTTACCAACAGCACAGTCGGTGCCAACCATCAAAATGCGTTTTCCAGTCCGTTTTTCTCCAGTGCCAACGGGCAGATTTTCCGGAGGTATCCGAACATCAACAAGCCTCGCACCGGACACGTCAGCCGCGGCGCGAAGCCGTGGGTTGTCGCTTAAGCGTGTGTGTACACCGCCGACAATGTCGATGCCCAGCTTCGCCGCTTGTTCCAAGGTGTCGAGCCAGTGATCCGGGATTGCTCCGCCAACGGCTGCGGTGCCGATGATCAGCGAGCCAATGCCTTCATCAGCAGCTTGCTGCAGGCTCATATGAGGCAGGCCAAGTTCTACGGTTCCACCACTTAACCTGATTTGCCCTTTGCATTTGTTGCGGCGCCATTCAACCATGCCAAGGCCGGTTTTTGCATATGTCGGCTCGGTCGATGCACCGGTGAAGATAATATACGGGGCTCTTAGTTCGATTGTCCTCATAACATGGTCCTAGTTTGGTAGTTGTTTCGAATTGCGCCTCAGCATGCCTCAAGCATACGTCGAATTATTATGTTTTTGTAGACGATCATGAGGTCGTCCTGTTGGTCACTATTTTCCATAGGCCAATTGTCAAAAGTGGTACGATAAGTACGGCAATAAAGGCCAGGGTCAGTATGCCGTACCCACTGGCTATTAGCCCGACAATGCCAAACACTTGTCCCGCGAATATGGCAATAGCTAAGAATGCGACAGCTACAACAGGGCGAGCTACACGCGGCAAATCTCTGTCTTTTTCGGCGAAAGAAGCTGCGAGGCGTTGGTTCACCGCATGCAACATCGCGGCGCCAGTTTCTACGAACGTGCCGAATATCACCACCTGAAAAATAAGGTTGAGCCAGTTGATATTCAGCGCCGACATCAGAAAAGTTGCAGGAACCGGCTGGTCACCAATTTCGGGGTATTTTGCCATCATGGCAATAAAAAATAACAGGGCAGGTATAACGGCGATAGCGCCGGCAATAAGCCCGGCGCCAACCGTTTCGCGGCGTTTGCGGTGCTCGGATATGGCGAACAATACGGCTGGAACAACAGCCAGATTGTAGCCGGAATAGAGAATGCCACTTGAAATCCAGCCGTCACCCACTGGTTCCTGGGCGTAGGCCTCACCGATGCTGGCCCCAAATGCATTGAACACCAGTACAAACAACAGAATATAGACCGCGTACAAAAGAATAGACCAGCTGGCCAGAACCCGTTTGATTACCTGCGATCCGTTGAAGGTAAGGATGCCAATGAGCGCCATTAGCGCGAGGGTGCCAACCAGGGGCGGCAAACCGAAAGTAGCTTTGGTCAGTTCGCCTGCCGCTGCGCCGATAACTGCCAGCACCAATAAAAGTTGAATCAGGTAGCAAATTTCGAACAGAAACCAACCGCGCCCCAACAGGGTCTTGCAGAAACCGCGGTAGTCATAGGATTTGCTGATGCGCGCCAGCTCAAAACTTAGCGCCAGCACCACCCCAAAAATCGTTCCGGCAACCAGCAGGCCCAAAAGTCCACCGAGAGGCCCGTTTGCAAAGAAGAACTCGATCAGTTCGCGCCCGGTGGCATATCCGCCGCCAATAACGACAGACTGAAAGATAAATCCGGGCAGAATATATATTTTGAAAAAGTTGATCTTTCGTCCTCTCGGTAATCTATGCCGTTTTGGCTTTGTCAGCAGGTGGTTATTTCACCTGATTTCGAATTGGCTGGCCCGGCATCACGTCGGTTTTCAGGTTGCCGTCTTCGACAAGCACGGTGCCGTTGACAATGACGTGGTGAAAGCCTGCTGACGTCTGAGCCGGTTTGGCATAGGTCGCCCTGTCGGCCACAGTGTCCAGGTCAAAAATAACAATGTCAGCGTCTACGCCTGCCTGGATGCGGCCTTTCTTTTTCATCTGCGGTGCCGAGACTTGTAGAATTTTGGCTGGGCCGTAGCTGATGCGCTCAATCGCGTCCAGCAAAGATAGTAATTTTCTTTCCCTTACATAATGACCGAGGAACCGGGCATAGGTACCTGCACCGCGGGGGTGAGACCATGCATTTTTAGGAATAGGCCATGTGTCTTTCGCAACTCGTTGTCCGTTTACCGACCAAGTGCCGCCGTCCGAACCGATAACACCACCCGGCATCAGTACCGACATATCAAGCTTGGCTTTGTCTTTGGCTTTGCTGACATCAAGAAAATGGATGATGGTTTCGGTCTCAGGTTTTTCTTTTTGCAAGTAAGCAAATTCTTTCTCGGTTAACCGCTTGCCATTGACATCAAAATTATGCGCAGTCATGCCGCCGGTACGTTCCCGCCAGTTTGGCCCCTGAAACATGGCCGCGCCAATGCCGGTTGACCCGGCGCCGTATGGATAGGCCTCTGTTGTGATGCGCAAGCCGCTTCTCTGTGCCTTCAAAATCATGGGCTTGATAAGGTCTATGTCGCGCAGGCTCATGGAATTGAGGTGGACAATATGTGCCTGAACGCCGGTGCCTGCGGCGACCGAAACAACCTCTGCCATACCTTCAAACGAACTGCCTGGCTCCAGCATGGAAAGAAAGCGAGCATGGGTAAAGGTTGGCTGGGACCGCCGGGCGGCAAGGTCGGATATCTGGTAATATTCCTTGCGGCCGGTGCCGGGCGCATAGCCCAGCAGGAACCCAACGCCGATGCCGCCCTGATCCAACCCTTCGGACACCAGTTTCTCGATGCTTGCCAGTTGGTCCTCCGTCGATATCGCGGTTTGCCAGCTCGGGTTTTTGAAGTTTTCAAAGAACCATTCAATCGCGTGGCTTGGCGATGAATTAAGATGGGTTGCGATGCGGGCAGATGCCCAATTAACCGACGCCCCGTAATTGATCGGGCGGCCTTCCCGGCCCAATTCTTCATAGTAGTCTGAAACAGGAAGCACGCCGGCCTCCAGCTCAAGCCCGGTGGTAACGCCGTCCATGGCCTGCATACGTGCTGCCGGAATGGTTTGGCCATGGGCGTGCATATCAATGAAGCCGGGGCTGACAACAAGGCCGGCGGCGTCAATTATTTTGGTGGCGGTGATTTTTTGTTCGGTGACGATGGCGATTGACGCGCCGGTAATGCCAATATTGCGCCGTTGGTCCAGACCGGTTTCGGGGTCGATGACACGCCCACCAATTATTGCAATGTCATAGTCATCCGCCGCCAATGTGGGTGAAATGATACTGAATAACAGGGCTAATGCGCCCAGGGTCGATGCAAGTTGTTTCACTGTAAGTCCCCGCCCTCAAGTGCCATCTTGACCATTTTGGTCATTTGACCATCTGCAAACCAGTAGGAATTTCGCAGATAATCCTAGTTCGGGACAATCTGTACCGCATAGTTGGCCCAAAAACAATAATAAATCAGCCATATTTTAAAATAAAGCAGAATAACTATAAATTACATGCTTATTGAGCCAGCCGCCTTATTGGGCGGTGATGGCGCTTTAGGGTCTGCGCAGGGATTATACTTTGAGGTCTTGCGTATAAAATTGTGGGTGTGAGAAGACTGTATTGAGTATTCTTTCTTCGGTTTGGGAAATCATATCGTGGATGATTGCGCTAATTCTTGCGGGCTCTTTGCTTTTGATTACATCAAATGATGCCGCGTGCTGTTCAGCGGAATAGGGGAAGCTTTTGTTGGCCTTCACATACAGCCAGTATATGCGCATGGCGGTATCTTCCAGCTGATTGATCCAGTCCAACATAAGGGGGTAGCCAGCGTTTTCACACATAAGCATGTTAACCCGCTTGTTGCTTTTCAAAACCCGCAGCGCTGCTTCGTCGTCTTCAATCGGGAAAATACTGCGGATGTCTTCGTTTAATGCATAGACAGCGTCAAAGTCGATCTTGGCAGCTGCAAGCGAAACAATTTCCGGCAGCAGCATTTTACGCAACATGAAGTTCTGTTTTATCTCTAGCAGGGTCAGCGGCGCAACCTGGGTAACTCGAGGCGATATGGAGACAAGAAATTGTTTTGCTATTAACCGTTCAATCAAGTTCCGGGAAATAGCGCGGCTAAAACCAAACATCTCGCTGATAATATTTTCTGATACCTTCTGGCTGGGGGCCAGTTTTTGCGTGACAATTGCGTTAATGATCGCTCGGTAAGCGTCTGTAGTGTCGTCGCCTAATGTGTCGTCTACCATCCAAATTACGCCTTCATCTATATCAACGGTCGCCAGAATCGTTCTTACAGAGATTGTCAATCACAATCAAGGCTGCCCCGTTTCGTATATATTTATAAAGCATAATTAATATCAATTAAACATTCTAATATATAAATAATGCTGTACAAATATGCATAAATATCATATTAAAGCAGAATAATAACAAATATATCGCTTGGTTCAACCTGGCGAATAGCCGTCAGCGCGCAGCTAGTTATTAAAATTCTTGGGAGGGAATTGTGCTAAAAACTTTTAAAAACAGATGCTTGGCATCAACGTTCATTTCTGCAGCGGCATTGACAGGCGGTGTTTCCGCTCAAGATCAGACGGCTGCGGACGAACAGTTGGACTTTGAAGAAATTGTCGTAACGGCGGGCCGCAGGCAGCAATCATTGCAGGATGTGCCGGCATCGGTGGTGGCAGTTTCGCCTGAAGATTTTACACTGAAAGGTCTTCAGCAAATTCGCGACGTTCTTAGTTATTTGCCGGGCATTCAATATACTGAAGTCGGTTCTCCGGGAAGGGGAACAATCTCGGCACGCGGCGTGCCGCAGTCGTCAGCAACGCCTGTCTTTGGTATTTATGTGGACGATACACCGTTGACATCAAACACAAATTTCTCGAACGGAGCGAATACTCTGTTGGATGGTTTGTTACTGGATATCGAGCGGGTGGAAATCATTAAAGGCCCGCAGGGAACTTTGTTTGGCGCTACATCGGTTGGTGGTTTGCTGCGTTACATATCAAGAGACCCGGCCCTTGAAGAGTTCCGTGCATCTTTCAGTGCAGATACATCTGTTGTTAAAGACGGTGAATGGGGTCACACATTCAGTGGTCGCGTCAGCGTCCCCATCATTAAGAACAAACTGGGCATCACAGTGGCTGCTTACTATCAGGAGCAGCCTGGATTTGTGGATTTTGTCGATGGGGCAACCGGCGCTATACAGGAAGAGGATGTAAACGGCGGTGAAGCAGAAGGCTATTCTGCGGACTTGTTTTTCACACCAACAGACGAACTGGAAATTCGCCTCAAGTACCTCAGGCAGGAGAATAGTGCAGAATCGCTTTCAAATGTGAGTTTGGCGGATGAAAACGGGACAGACGGGTTGTTCGGGGACTATGATAGCATTGAAGCGCTTGGGCCTATAAGCTTGGATTATGAGATTTACTCTGGAACAATTAACTATGATTTCGGAGGCTTCACTTTTACATCCACTACCAGCCATACCGAATACGAAAACTCCTCGATCACGGACCTTACGGCTGCTTTTGCCGGACTAACTGATTTGCTGTCGGGTAGCCCTCCTGGTACTACTACCCTAGTGCCTTTTGTGGCTTCAAGCGGCGCGAAGAAAATCGTTCAAGAGGTTAGACTTACATCGGCGGACAGTGATGCTTTCGAGTGGATTGTTGGTGGCTACTATACCAATGAAGAGACATCTAACATTCAGGACGTTCAGGCGGTTCCGGCTTTCAATCTGTTGTTTGCCGATTTTCCGTCTGACTATACCGAGTATGCAGCATTCGGTAATTTCACTTACTATTTCAGCGATAAATTCGATATTACTGGTGGAGTACGTATCAGCGATACCAAACTGGTATTGAATACGTTGATAACAGGTGTTTTGGCCGGTGCGACCGATATAACCCGCACCGATTAAAGACACGGTTGATACGTACCTTATGGCGGCACGTTACCGTGTGCACGATGATCTATCGCTTTACGCGCGGGTTGCCAGTGGTTATCGGCCAGCACAGCCTAATATTCCGATCATTGACCCCTTTACCGGTGATGACATTGCGCCGCCGCTAGTTGAATCAGACAAGGCTTGGAGCTACGAGGTTGGTGCCAAAGGTAAATCTGCAGATGGGATGATAGACTTCGACATAGCATTGTGGAGGATTACTTGGGCCAACTACCAGGCGTCGGTCGTTTTGAACGGTGTTAGCACCGGCGGCAATGCGGAAGATGGCTTGACGGCATACGGCTTTGAAAGTGTTATCAACATTCACCCAACGGATGATCTTACCATAACCGGTAACCTTGGTTACACATCCAGCACAGTAAATTCGGACGAGCCAGGTATCGGTGCTGTTGAGGGAGAATTCCTTCCGAATTTGCCAGATTGGCAAGGGTCGATTCAATGGAGTTATGCTTTCGATGTTTCGGGCGAATGGAAGGCTTTCTTTGGTGGTGGTGTAAGTTATACTGCCGGTTCAGCATCAGCTCTCAGTGGGGCAACTTCAGTGCTCAATGTGCCAATTGAAAGCCGCACGTTTGCCGATTTGAACCTTACCGTTTCAAATGGCACTGTGCACGTTGGCCTATATGCGACCAACTTGTTTGACAACCGTGCATTGCTTAGTCGAACCGACAATTTCATTGGCGGCGCAGTGACCAACTCAACGGGTATTTTTGAGCGTCCCAGAACCATTGGCGCTAACGTGAAGGTCGACTTCTAGCCAGGGGCTTCCCCCAAGGCGATCTCTGAGATGTTCTGTTTTCCGGCATCTCAGGGGTCACCACATGGGTGGTAACAATGTATGGTTTTTGACAAACGAAGGACTTAAAGAGTGAAAACAGTACGAGGTTCAATCGCGCAGGCCCTGCTGGCGGCCTGCCTTTCTATTTCGTTTAGTTTTGTTTCCTTTGCGGATGACTATGACATTGTTATCCGCTCTGGCCGCGTGCTTGACGGGGCGGGTAACCCGTGGATTGCAGCAGATATTGCAATCAATGATGGCAAGATCGTCAAAATAGGTGTTGTCGAAGGCGCCGCGCGGCGGGAAATCGACGCCGCTGGCAAATATATCTCGCCTGGTTGGATCGACATGATGGATCAATCCGGCCAAGCCTTGCGCGAAGTGGGCTTTGCCCCCAATAAGATCAACATGGGTGTTACGACCCTAATCGGTGGCGAGGGTGGCACACCAGTTCCAGCCGCAGAAATCGCTGCATATTTTGCTGAGCTCGAAGAAAAAGGTATCTCGGTCAATTTTGGCACATATTATAGCGCAACGCAGGCGCGCGTTGCCGTATTGGGTGATTCCGCTGGCGACCCTACGCCTGAACAGTTAACCCAAATGAAAGCGCTGGTCGCGGAGGCTATGGAAGCCGGTGCTATGGGTATTACAACGGCGCTCATATACCCGCCGTCCGCTTATCACAAGACAGAAAACCTCATCGAATTATCCAGGGTAGTAGAGGGTTATGGCGGTATATATGCCAGCCATATTCGCGATGAAAGCTCTCAGTTTCTTGGCGCGGTTTCAGAAGCTATTCGCATCGGTGAAGAGAGCGGCGCTGCGGTGGAGGTTTTCCACCTGAAAGCTGCTTATTATCCCAATTGGGGCAGCGATATGCAAAAAGCATTGGACCTGATGCAGGCGGCGCGCAACCGCGGCGTTAACGTTGCCGCGGATTTGTACCCCTACACAGCGGGCGGCACTGGTTTGGAAATCACCGCGCCTAACTGGGTGTATGCCAAAGGCGTGGATCAGGCCATTGAATGGCTTAGTGACCCTACAATGCGTGATCGGATGAAGAAAGAATTGGCTGCTGGGCCAACTGCTGAATGGACCAATCTGGTTTATTCTTCAGGCGGTTGGAAGAATGTGGTTCTGGCAAATTCATATCTGGCGGACTATGAAAAATTTCATGGTAAGGACATGGCAGAAATCGGCGAAGCGCTTGGGCGTGATCCGGCGGATATCGCTTGGGACATAATGCTCGCTGCTCAGCCAAACCGGCCGCTTGCGCTGTATTTCATGATGAATGAAGACGACGTTCAACTCGCTCTGCAAAGCCCTTTTGTCAGTATCGGTAGCGATGCGGCTTCCGCTTTGAAGGAAGGCGACCTGGATGCTCTGGGTTTGCCGCATCCGCGTAGCTACGGGACTTTTCCGAAGATTATTGCGAAATATGTCCGCGACGAAGGCGTTTTGACATTGCCTAACGCAATTCGGAAAATGACATCGTGGCCGGCATCAAGAATGGGTTTGACTGATCGCGGAGTTTACGTGAAGGCCTCGCAGCAGATATTGTAATTTTCAATATGGAAACCATTCAAGATACGGCGACTTGGGAAGACCCGACAACTAAGCCAACGGGCATTGACCATGTGATAGTCAACGGTGTGCTTGTCCTTGATGGGGCTCAGCACACCGGAGCCACCCCCGGGCAGGTGATGCGTGGGCCGGGCACAAAAAAATAGGGTGCATTATTAAACCCATAAGAAAAATGGATATAGATATGACCTCGTTTATGAAAATTGAACACCATGTGTTTCCGCTTGCGGCGCCGTTCAATATTACAGGATTCAGTTTCACAACTACCGAAACCGTGCGCGTCATTCTTGAGAAAGGCGGTGTGCAGGGTCGCGGCGAAGCAGTGGGCATGTATTACAAGGACGAAACCGCAGCCTCGATGGCCGCACAATTGGAGGCTGTCGCAGATCAGGTGACCGGTGACCTAACCTTTGATCTTGTTCAGCAATTATTGCCGCCTGGTGGTGCCCGAAACGCACTGGACTGCGCGCTGTGGGATTTGACCTGCAAACAGGCGGGACGTTCCATCTGGAACTTCCTGAATATCACTCCTCACGAACTGACAACAGTTGCGACAATCGGCATTGAAAGCCCTGAGGTGATGGCGGAGGGAGCTAAAGCTTTCGGCGATTATCCGCACTTAAAAATTAAGTTGAGTGGTGATGACCCCATCGCACGGCTGGAGGCTATTCGCGGCGCACGTCCGGATGCCACGCTTATCATTGACGTCAATCAGGGTTGGAGTTTTGACGAGCTTAAGGAATACACACTGCCCTGTAAAAGGCTTGGTGTGACCATGATCGAACAGCCCCTACCGAGAGGCGATGATCATGAACTTGAAGGCTATAGTTCCACGGTGCCACTCGGCGCCGACGAATCCTGCATTGATCTGTCAGAGTATAAAATTGCGGCTGCGCGCTATGACGTTATCAACATAAAGCTCGATAAATGCGGGGGCTTAACTGAAGGCCTGCAATTGGTGAAGAGCGCACAGGGGGACGGCAAAGGCTTGATGGTCGGCAACATGACCGGATCTTCGTTGTCTATGGCACCTGCCTATGTGATTGGACAGCATTGTCAGTTCGTCGACATTGATGGGCCGATTTTGCTGAAGCACGATATTGAAAATGGGTTGAATTACAAAAGCGGGGGGCTGGTTAGTCAACCGACCCGGGCGTTGTGGGGATAAATCAGCGAGTGGCTGTGAAAATAAATTGAGGGAGCGAGGGTAAAATGAAACGGATAATGAAACAACTATCTATAATAGCCGTATTTGCTACGTGGTTCGCGCCGCTGGCAACAGCACAGGATGAAGCCCCGACGGCAGATGCGGCAGTAGAAGATGCCGTTGTGACGGTGGCAGAGCCTTACCCAAATCTAGACACTTTCATTGACGGAATGATGGAGACGCAGTTCAAGCTGCTTGATATCTCGGCAATGACAGTTTCCGTGGTTAAAGATGGCGAAATTATTTTTGCCAAAGGTTACGGCGTTCAGGACCGTAAGAACAATATTCCGGTGACGGCTGAAAAATCCATGTTCCGGATTGGCTCCACGTCAAAGCTTTTTACATGGACTGCGGTGATGCAGCAACTGGAACGCGGCAATCTGGATCTGGACACTGATATCAACGAGTATCTGAAAACATTTCAAATTCCAGACACGTTTGACGAACCTATTACGCTGAAACATGTTTTGACCCATACTCCTGGCTTTGAAGACGGCGGCCTTGGCTACCTGATTAATTACGACCCCGACAAAGCATCCAGTATTCGGGATTTTTTGGCGGAACATATCCCTGCGCGGGTAAACAAACCTGGCGCTTATGGTTCTTACTCCAATTATGCAACCGCACTGGCCGGGTTGATTGTTGAAAATGTGTCTGGTGTGCCGTTTGACGAATATATAGAGCAAAATATTATCATGCCGTTGGGTATGGACCATACATCCTTCCGCGAACCGTTACCTGACAACATTATTGCTGATATGACCGTTGGTTATAAGCGCGAAGCAGGCGTTTACGTCAAGCAGCCTTACGAGATTTTGGGGGGTGTAAGGCCTGCCGGTTCGGTTGCGGCTACATCGATCGATATGGCGCAATTTATGATGGCTCATTTGAACAACGGTACACTCGGTAACACCCAGATTTTGATGCCGGAAACAGCGAAACTAATGCACTCGGTTTTGTTTCAGCCCGATGATCGCCTTGGTGGTATGGCACACGGGTTTTACGAGACTTATGTGAATGGCCACCGGCTTATCGGTCACGGCGGGGATACCTTCCAATTCCATACAGATATGATGATTGATAAGGATGAAGGTCTCGGCATTTTTGTTTCCTATCAGACCATGACCGGAACAAAAGGCCGCACTGAGTTTATCAATACTTTTTATGATCAGTATTATCCGAAAGCTATGGAAGAAATTACTCCTCCGGCAGACTTTAACGAGCGCGCGGGGAAATATGCAGGCACCTACACCTTTTGGCGTCGAAATTTTAGCACGCTTGAAAAAGCCATGGGCCTTGCTGGTGGTGGAATGAGCGTTGCTCTGTCCGGTGAAAATACGCTGATTTTTTCGGGGTTCGCTGAGCCGCGCCAATTTGTTGAAATTGGCAACAATCTGTTCCGGCAGGTTGACGGTAAGATGAAGATCGCATTCGGTGAAGACGAAAATGGTGCCATCAGGGATCTCTATATTGATGGTCTTCCATTCATGGGTCTGAGCCGTGAACCAGCCTTCGAATCGTCGTTCTTTAAAATGTTGTTACCTTTGGTGTCGCTGCTTTTGTTCCTGACTGTGTGGACCGGTTGGCTATACCGCCGCAAAGAATACAAAACCATGCGGGCGCCCGAGCGAACAGCCATAAGGCTGTCGATGGCGACCAGCGCGATGAATGTTGTTTTTGTTATTTTACTGGCCGGAATTATGGCGACGTATCAGTTGGAAATCTACGAGACAATCCCGACCATTTTGAAGCTCAGCCTGATTCTGCCAATTGTCATCGTCCTGACGACAATTGGTACGGCGTATTTTGCCGTTAAAGCCTGGCGCGATGGCTTTTGGCGACTTGGGCGACGCATTCACTATTCACTGGTAACCGCTGCAGCGGTGTTCATGGCTATTTTCTACAATTATTGGAACATGATTGGTTGGCAGTATCACTAGGCCCTGTTGCCGTGCCTGCGCGTACAGCGTGGGCACGGAGATGGCTGCAGCGGTGATTGGACTTTAGGGAGTGAATAAAGTGAAAAATTTTTATAGAAACTATTCGGTTTCAAGGCTTGTGCAAGCTTTCGCGGTCAGTTTGCTGCTTGCTGCAGCCCCTAGTTTTGCTGACGACGTGCCGGATGTAACAAACCCAGCAGTTGTTGAAGCCTTTGTCGATGGTGTTGTTAAACCTAACATGAAGCAACATCACAGCCCTTCAGGTGTGGTTGCGGTGATGAAAGGCGGCAAAGTAATTTTCTCCAAAGGGTACGGATTTATCGACGTTGAAAAACGTATTCCTGTTGATCCGGCAACCAGCCTGTTTCGCCCGGGCTCCATCTCGAAGCTTTTTACTTGGGTATCGGTGATGCAGCTGGTCGAGCAGGGCAAAATGGACCTGGACGCTGACGTAAACCAATATTTGCGAACTTTTAAAGTTGAAGATACTTGGCCCGGCCAACCGGTGACTTTGCGGGATATTATGACCCACACTGCCGGTTTTGAAGACGGCGGTATTGGGTATCTGATTATTGACAACCCGGACCGGATTATTCCGTTGGCCGAAGCTCTAGCCAAATACCAGCCTGAGAGGGTCAACCCTCCTGGTGTTCACACAGCCTATTCGAACTGGGCAACCGCTCTGGCGGGCTTAATGGTCTCCAATGTATCTGGCGTCGAATTCAACCAATATGTGCAGAAAAACATTTTTGATGTTTTGGGGATGACCAGTTCAAGTTTCGTTGAGCCGCTGCCGCCAGAACTGGATGCCAATATGGCGAAGGCATACCGGTATCAGGCTGACAAATATGTTGAGATGAACTACGAGATTATCTCCAACTTCGGCCCGGCTGGCGCATTGGCGACAACAGCGACCGATATGATCATTTTTGCACGAGCAATCCTGGGCGGCGGTGAATATGCCGGTGGCCAGATTTTAAAAGCCGAAACTTTACAACAAATGACAGACGAGGGCTTTGCGCACGACGAGCGTATTCGCGGCATGGGGTTAGGGTTTATCAAGCGTCGGTTCGGCCCAGATGGGTTTGACAATTTCGGTCATGATGGCGGCACAACGGTGTTCCTCTCTCATTTTGGATTGTCGCGAAGTGAAGACTTCATGCTGTATTCTTCCTTCAGCGGTCCCGGTGGGGGCGCAACATATTTGGCGTTTGTCTCGGCCTTTTATGATGAATTTTTTCCTCGAGAAGTTCCAGCAATTAACCCACCAGCCGACTTTGGCGACCGGGCCGGGAAATATGCAGGGAAATTTCACGCGTGGCGCAGCAGTTTTAATGGAGTAGAGGCTATTATGAGGGCTCTGGGTGGCCTAGATGTTGTGCCGATGCCGGACAATACATTGATGATCGGTGCCACACGTTATGTGGAAGTTGGTAAAAACCTGTTCAGAGACGTTGACAGTTATGATCAGATCGCGTTTCAGCAAGATGAAAACGGTAACATAACAGGTATGGCGCAGGACGGTTTGGGAGTGAACCAGTATTTCCGCGCACCATTTTATGAAACCATGTCCTTCATAAGCACTATGATCGGCTTGTCTATTTTGGTGTTTGTGGGTGTGTTTTTGAGGCTAGGTTATCAGTGGCGTTCATTCCGCGAGCTCGCTGGGACTGAGAAAAATGCACAGCGCGCTTCGATTGCTGTTGCCTTAATCAACGTGCTGTTTTTGATAGTGTTGGGCATAACCGTCAGCGGCGGCATCCAACCACTGATGTATGAAATACCAACCCTATTTAAAATAGGGTTGATACTGCCGCTCCTGGGCCTGATAGCAACCGGATATCATCTTTATATGGCTGTTCAGATATGGCGTGATGGCCTGCTTGCAGGCGTAGGGGCACGCATTCGTTATAGCATTGTTAGTGCGGCGGGCCTGTTTTTTGTGTGGTTCTACTACTATTGGAACTTCTTGGGCTTCAATTATTACACATGACAACTGAACAGATTGGCGACCTAGAGATTCCCTGTTGCCGAGTTCATCCTATTCAGAAATTTGGAGGAGAATGGCTATGACATCCCAGACACGTAGGCGGTTCCTGCGCGGCGGCGTTGCCGCAACAGTCGCACTACCGATGATAAACTTTGGTGCCATTAAAGTTTTTGCATCAGATGAAAAGACCTACAGCACCCGAGCGGTTGATCTGGTAAACAGCACCCAGGTTTTTGATATGTTGTCGCTGCCCTTTTCCATGGGTCCGCTAATGTTGGCTGCTTTCAGTGAAAATCCAAAAAAACAGGACGGTTTTGCAATCCCTGAGGAACAGCTGAAACGGGTTCTCTCAAGCGGTATAGATGTATTCCATCCGGCGATGGGGGTGGGCGCCGATGATGCGGCGACTTTTATTGCGCGCCTGAATGCAACTGCAAGTGAACACCCTGACCAGTTACGCCGCATTGATTCAATGGACGATTTGGACACGCTGAAAAAAGGCGAACGGGTTGGCTACATTGTTGGCATACAAAACGCGGATCATTTCCGCACGCCGGATGATGTTAACCAATATTATCATCTGGGGCAGCGGATCAGCCAACTTACCTATAACAGCCGGAACCTGATCGGGACAGGCTCAACAGACCGTAGCGACGGCGGCCTTAGTAGTTTCGGTGTCAGCATTATTGAACGCATGAATGAAGTGGGCATGGCGGTAGATGTGTCGCACTGCGGTGACCGCACAACGCTTGATGCGTTTGAGGTGTCTAAAAATCCTGTGCTGATCACTCACTCAAATGTGCGCAAACTGGCTGGCGGGCATGTGCGTTGTAAGCCCGATGAAGCAATCGTTTCAATGGGTAAAGCAGGCAGCGTTATGGGTATTACCGGTGTACGCCAGTTTGTTAGCGACAAAGAGCCAACAGGCATCGCTCAGGTTATAGACCATGTCGATTACATAGCCAAAATGGTGGGTATTGAACATGTGGGCATCGGTTCCGACATGGATCTGGACGGATATGATGACATTCCGGAGCCAGCCTATAGCGCACTGAAATCGGGCTATAGTGAGAGCTACAAATTCCGCGATAAAATCGACGCTGACGATTTCAACCATCCAAAACGAGTGTTTGACCTGGCCGATGGTCTTATTGGCCGTGGTTATACCGATACGCATATTCGCATGGTGCTTGGCGATAACTTCAGGCGTGTTCTCGGCGATATCTGGACCGCCTGACCGACGTCGACATTGAATAGAAAGATGAGACTATGAAATATCTTGCTCAGTTGTTTTTGGCATTTGTTGTGCTGGTTTTGCCGATCAACGCCCAGTCAATACCAGATGATTTTGACGCGGTGGTTATTGCCGACATGAAGAAGTGGCGAGCTCCGGGTCTTGGTCTGGCAATTGTGAAAGACGGTGAGACAGTTCTCGCAAAGGGCTACGGAATTAAATCAATTGAGACGAATGAACCAGTTAACGCGGACACGGTTTTTCAGGCAGGCTCCACAACAAAAGCATTTGCCTCCATGGCTGTTGCCATGCTGGTGGATGAGGGACTTTTATCATGGGACGATCCCATCATTAAACATATCCCTGAATTTCGGATGAAAGACAAATTTGTACAAAATAACCTCACGCTGAGGGATGCTTTTAGCCACAACAGCGGCGTGTCATTTCTGAGCAATGTCAATATGTTTACAAGCAAAAACCTGGACAGTGCCTGGGCGATGTTGGATGTGAACAGTCAGCAATCCAGTTTTCGCAGGAAGTGGGATTATAACAACACGACCTTCGCGCTCTCTGGTCGGGTTATAGAGCGGATAACGGGTAAACCTTTTCACGAATTCGTTCGTGAACGCATTCTTGCTCCGCTTGGTATGAGCAACAGCTTGCTACTGGATTCAGAGGTTGCCAATGCTAAAAACCGGGCGGAAGCGCATCAGTACATGGACGGTACCGATTACCTCATTACCTATCCTTACATCGAATATAGCCAATCTGCGAGCATGTTGAATTCGACGCCCAACGACATGGCGAAATGGATGACTTTCCTTACAGCAGGCGGTAAATGGCAGGGCAAACAATTGGTTTCGGAAGCAAACTTACGCGAAATGATGTCGCCGCAAATGCTGCTAAATCCAGCAAGTATATATCCCGCTGCAGCCAGCTATACTCATGACTATTATGCGTATGGCCTGGCGTGGTTTGTCCATGATTACATGGGCCAGAAAGTGGCGATGCACACCGGCAGCATTAACGGTATGTCTGCCATCATTGGTCTGATACCCGAACAAAAACTCGGCGTTTATGTGTTTATCAATAGCGACCATATCGAATACCGGCATGCATTGATGTATAAGGTGTTTGACTTGTTACTCGGAAACACTGGCACTGATTGGTCTGAAAAATTATACGCCGTCTATCATCCGGAAGCCGAGCCAGAAAAAGTAGATAAGCCGGAACACCCTGATGTCGCAAATACTGCGCTTGTTGGCACCTATGATCTGGAAGGCAGCTATCCGCTCATCATCGGGGAAATCGACGGAAAACTAATCGCCACTCTCGGCGTGGGGCAAACTGAATTGGTGCGTCAACCCGACAATAGTTTTCTGCTAGTTGACCCGAAAAACAGCCATCTTCCCACTACCAGTATATTGGGCATTAGCCTGGACAGTGATGGGAAAGTGACTAAGGTTTCGTTGAGCGAGTTGCCTTTTGTGCGGCGGAATTAACTGAATTATTCCGTGTCAGTTAAATAAATTTGGGCGACACCTGCCATGAGTTGGTTCCAGCGCCAACGATCTGTCATCTAAAGTTTAGTTTGCTGCATATCGGTTGCGCCTGTTTGCCATATGCCATACGGTTTTTCAAAATTGGCTGGGACGCTTTGGGAGGCTTTATGAAACACATAATTTTCAAATTTTTGGTTGGCGCGCTTGGTTTGTCGGTGATGACAGTTGGTGGTGCTACGGCGCAGGATAATTCGCTGTTTCGGGAGCCAACACTCAGTAATGCCCATGTGGTGTTTTCTTACGCTGGTGATTTGTGGCGCGTTGATCGCAGTGGCGGCGAGGCTGAACGGCTTACAACCGGTATCGGAAATGAAAGTACGCCTTATTTTTCACCGGATGGTAGCAAAGTTGCCTTTACCGGAGAGTATGACGGCAACATAGACGCCTATGTCATCGATATCAACGGTGGCACACCCAAGCGCTTAACCTACCACCCAGGTGCAGATGTGGTTCGGGGATGGACCAATGATGGTGCCCGTGTACTGCTCAGTTCGCCTCGTAACAGCTATGTCAATTTTGTCCGGCTTTTCACTGTCGACCTGAGCGGTAGTGCGCTGCCTGAGCAGTTGCCGCTACCGATGGCAGAGCGTGGCTCATACTCGCCTGACAGCGATTACATTGCTTACGAACCATTAACCCAGTGGCAGTTGGCGTGGAAGCGTTACCGGGGCGGCCAGCAGGACAAAATTTGGATCGCAGACCTGTCTGATTCCAGCATCATTAAAGTGCCAGACGCTGGTGCCACCGACAAAAACCCAATGTGGATCGGCGACAAGGTTTACTTCATCTCCGACCGCGATAGCAAAATTGGTAACTTTCGTCTGTATTCATACGACACTAATCGTAAACGGGTGCGCCGCGCATTTGACCATGAAGGCATGGACATAAAGTGGGCCAGCGCCGGGCCAGACGGTGCCATCGTTTATGAAGAATTTGGCACTATCCATATTTTCGATACGAATGCAGAGACTGCTAGCAAGGTGGAAATTACGCTGAACGCCGATGTGGGATCGGTGCGGCCTTATTATAAAAAGGTTGGTGACCGGATCGCAGGCGCGGCAATCTCACCCAGTGGTAAACGCGCGGTGTTCGAGGCTCGCGGCGAAATTTTAACGGTACCCGCCAAAAAGGGCGATGTCCGCAACATCACTGAAACAGTCGGCGCAATGGAGCGTGACCCGGCTTGGTCGCCGGACGGCCAGTCAATAGCCTATTTTTCCGAAGCCACAGGCGAGTATGCCCTACATATCCGAGACCAAAAGGCGGTTGAAGCTGAACGTGTGATCAAGCTGCCGCCGATGTTTTACCGACAACCGGTTTGGTCCCCTGATAGCAAGAAGATTGCCTTCCGCGACCACGGCAACGTGATGTGGTATGTCGATGTTTCAGAGGATAGCGTTGCCGAGCCGGTACGTATCGACAAGAACATAGTAACAACCGGTGATGTCTTGGTGGCCAGCTGGTCGCCGGAAAGTGACTGGGTGGCTTACGCTAGACAATTGCCCAACTTGTTGCGCGCGATTTTTGTCTACTCGCTGGAAAGCGGCGAAATTCATCAGATAACGGACGGCATGAGTGACGCCCGTTATCCCATATTTGATAAAAATGGCAAATACCTCTATTTCGCTGCTAGTACCAATGTTGGTGAGCAGATCAGTTTTGCCGATATGTCTGGTATGGGACGCACCACCACGCGAACCATTTATGCTGCTGTTCTGTCCAAGGACACAGCCTCACCGCTAGCGCCTATCAGCGATGATGAGCCCACTGCCAAAAAACCTGCCGGAAAGAAAACAGACGACGAGCCAGCGCCCGATGCTGAAGCAGCCGAGGGCGATGACGCAGCGGAAGATAAGAAAGAAGGTAAGTCTGAAGAGCCTGAAAAGGCGTTGAAGATTGACCTTGATGGTATCCTGAGCCGGATCGTTGCTATGCCTGCAGCTAACACCACTTGGGCCGCTTTGTATGCGGGTGCACCCGGTGAGTTTTACGCTGCTGAAGCAAAATCCGGCCAAAATGGTCCGCCGACACTTGATATCCATAAATTTGATCCGAAATCGCAGAAAGAGATCGGAAGAGCACA
>JAAHTG010000121.1_pt1 | contig 59989 bp, 76 predicted proteins | sample 6116081 | NCBI WGS metagenome assembly JAAHTG01 (sample SAMN13939989, study PRJNA603662) | sponge metagenome | isolation source: marine sponge | host: Mycale hentscheli | place: New Zealand | collected 2005 | reverse complement strand
GCACCTGTCATCGTGTACATCAATGCGTTCCCTTCCGATCACATTCCCACAAAGCTCTCCGCTATATTGGAGCCTTTGCAGGATGAAGTTGCCGAGGAAAAGGGTCTCGCCTACTACAACTTGGCAGAATACAGCACGGGTCCTAAGCTCGTAGCGTCCAAGTTCTTAGCGTTATTAAACGGGTGTCATGCCAGCAAGTTGCTCGGCAAGTCTGTATTCGCCTCCCAGAAAGACCCATGCCTCAATGAACTGCTGCCCATCCTAGAACGGCGTGTAGACATCATCATCGTCCGTGGCTTCATCGGTTAGTCCTTGGAGGGTTGCGCGTTTGGGAAGGGGTTCTCCGGCGTGCAGCCCTTCATTTTCTAGGGGTATAAAATGAAAACAAAAATGAAAAAAAGAATACTAACACCCATGCAAGCTACCGTGCTTCGTAACCTAGCTATAATGAAAACTGCTAAGATGCCTAAAGAATGTTTGCAGACCTTAACTAAGAAAGGTCTAGTGGAAGGTGACATTGAGCAAGGATGGACACTTTCTAGAGATGGCTTAGAGTGGTTAGCATTGGAAGACTGCTTATCGAACAAGGGCAGGATATGGTAACCGCATCGCACATCATAGAGAAAGCGCGTAGAGAACGAGAGCTAAAAGGACTGCAGACCGACATGGAACGCATTCTAAAGCTGCCTAAGACACCTGATATGACTGACGCGCACATCCGAATGACGAAGGAGCTGCGTAGCCACGTCGATGCCCCACCACTCTTTCCCCTACAGGGTTTAGTGCTGGAGATTGCTAAACAACTACCTGCACCCAAAGGCATCATCGGTGCCATTGGGGTAGGTCATGGCAAGACGCTATCCTCTTTCCTTCTACCTGTGGTGTGGGGATGTAAGAAGCCTGTGCTCCTTATCCCTCCTGCCATGCGCGAGCAGTGTGCTAGGGACATCCAAGAGTGGTCACAGCACTACGATTTCCCTACGCCTCACATTGTCGCCTACAGCGACCTAAGCTCGCCCACTCGTGGGAACATCTTGGAAGTCCTGCAGCCAGACTGCATCATCGCTGACGAGGCACACTGCCTTCGGCACCCTACTGCAGCGAGAACCAAGCGGTTTATTCGGTACATGCAGCGTCACCCTGGTACCCGCTTTGCGGCATTGTCTGGTACACTCACTTCCAAGTCCTTACAAGACTATGGACACCTCTGCGAGCTAGCCCTCCGCGGCGGCAGCCCTCTCCCTCTGGACAGGCGCACCTTGGACATCTGGTCCTCCGTGCTGGACCCCGATGGAGAGCCAGACCGACGTGCATACAAAGCACTCATGCCTATGGTCGCATGGCATGGGAAAGACACTGATAGCGAAGCTGTGTACCGAAAGGCGTTCCAAGCTCGCTTCCGAAGCACACTTGGTGTAGTCGCATCGGAGGAAGGAAGTGTGGGATGCAGTTTGGTTCTACAGGAATGGGAAGGTAGGAAAGACCGTAAGATTTCAGAGGCACTTCAAAAGCTCGGAGCTGATTGGGAGTTACCCAATGGTGAGTACCTAGCTGACGCTCTGGAGTTCATGCGAGCAGCCCGTCAGTTAAGTCTAGGGTTCTACTATGTATGGGACTGGCCCGAAGGTGATGTAGACCACGAGTGGAACGACGCTCGAAAAGCGTGGAGTTCTGCATGTGGTAGTTACCTTAGATACCACAGTCGGGAAGGCGTGGACAGTGAGAGTCTGCTCGTCAAATGGATCATGGATGGTGGAGGTAGCCGAAAGCTCCAGAACACGTACCTAGCATGGGCTAGACTCAAGCACCGTCCTGCTCCTCCTGTCAAGGCAGTTTGGATCAGCACAGACTACATCCGTAACATCTGCAACTGGGCCAAACGTCAGAAGGACCCCACCCTCGTGTGGTTCAAAAGCCGAGCGGTAGGCGAGAAGATGAATGAGTTCGGCTTGGATGTTTACCGAAAGACAGACCCAGTGCCAGGTAAGACCTGTGCGTTATCAATCCCCATTCACCATAAAGGTCGAAACTACCAGTCTTGGGCAAACAATCTAGTGGTCGAACCTCCTCCTACAGGAGCCACTTGGGAGCAGATGCTCGGACGTACCCACCGAAGCGGCCAGAAGGCTGATACAGTTTACACAACCATATGCCAGAACTATTGGCCTCAAACCCGCGCTTTGGACAGCGCACGTAAGCAAGCTAAGTATATTGAAGAAACAACTGGTAACAAACAAAAACTATGTTACTGTGACTGGTCTAAATGTTAGACCTAAAAAAGAATGAATCGAAACTCAAACAAAAGGAAAACTAATGAGTATTTTTGCAAACATTGAAACAGCCGCGGCACCCGCCCAACAACGATACTTCGCAGACGGAACGTACCTCGTAGAGCTTCACAAGTTCGTACAAGGCAGCAGCCGTCGCGACAACACCCCATACGTGGCAGTCGAAGCCACAGTGGTTGAAGTCACTAACGGTGACGAAAACAGCAACACTACAGGGGAACGAGTCTCATGGGTCGTCATGTGCCGCCAGAAAGAAACCTTCCTATCTGCTGTCAAAGGCTTCGTAGCTGCAGCCAGCGGTGTGGATTATGGTGATGTAACATCCGAGATGTGCGAAGAGTTGTCTTCTGGGGACGGTTCCGCTATCGGTGGTATTGAGGTTGTCGCAGACGCAAAGACCATCACTACACTGAAAGGCAACCCCTTTATGAAAGTCATCTGGCGTTCATCTAACGGATAGAGCTGTAACCACATAGCTCCACGAAAGGTAGTGCGTTCGTCTGTTCTTATTCCAGATGGACAGGTACAGGTGCATTGTGCCAGCACACAGTCCCACCTTTCGTGGAGCTTTCTTTTTGGAGATACCCATGAGACTAATTGGATTTGACTTTGAAACATACCCCATCCAACCGGGATGCTTGGCTCCTAGAGCTGTGTGCATCTCATTAGCTGGTAGAGGTGAGCCCCCTAAATATCTACCCCGTGACGAGGAGAGTTGGTGGAGGTCTGTAGATGATGGCTGGGAAGTTGTCTACTCTGCACGACACACACGCTACGTCTTCGCAAACTTGAGTGCCGACCCTGATGCCGTGCTGGTGGCTCACAACCTCTCTTTCGACTTGGGCGTGCTCATAAAGAAAGAGCCCCAGTTTATCGCAGACATATTCGCCATGATGGAAAAGGGCAAGCTACGGGACACCCTGCTACGAGAGAAGCTCATCAATGTCGCACATGGCGACTTAGACTTCCATCATGAAACAAGGCAGAAGATGAAGTACAGCCTCGCTGACCTAGTGAAGAAGTATTTCAAAGTGGACATCAGTGCTACCAAGACCGGAGATAGCTGGCGACTTCGGTACAATGAGTTGGACTTCGTACCTCTGCGAGAGTGGCCCGAAGCAGCCTTGGTCTACAGTGCCCAAGACTCTACATGGGCTAGGCGCGTTTTCGAGGCCCAGAATCAAACACCTGCAGGTGTTCGAGTGGGAACCTCCATACAGCCTTTGCATAGAGAAGGGTTGGTAGTCAACGAGCTGGAGCAGACTGCAGCCGCGCTTGCCCTCCACCTGATGGCATGTAGAGGTGTAGTCACAGACCCTGTGGCAGTAGGCAACTTCCGAATCCAAGTGATGGACCAAGTGGAAGAGGCTAGGGGACTAGCTATGGACTTGGGCTTCATGCGACTGGATGGCTCTCGAAACATGAAGATTCTCAAAGGGTTAGTTGCAGAAGCCTACGGCGACCATCCACCTCTCACTGCCAAGGGTGCAATCAAAACAGACCGCAAGACTTTGCAGAAGTCTGGTAACCCCCAGCTAAAAGAGTACGCGAGAAACCTCAACGCCGAGAAGCTCCTCAACACTTACCTGCCCATCCTAGAACAAGGGACTAGAAACCCTATCTGCTCCAAGCCAAACGTACTGGTGCGTTCTGGTAGGACGAGCTGGAAGTACCCCAACCTTCAGAACCCTCCTCGTAAGTCGGGATTCAGAGAGTGCTTCGTACCTCAGCCCGGTAATATCTTCTGCACTGTGGACTACAGTAGTATCGAGCTACGCGCCTTCGCACAGGTCCAGTTGGATTGGTATGGTCATAGCAAATTAGCCGAGGCTTTTCAGCGGGGAGTAGACCCCCACCTGCAGTTCGGGGCCAGTCTTATCGGTATGGAGCTGGAGCTTGCAAAGGAAGCTCTGAAGGACGATACCCACCCAGAGCACAAGGAAGTGAAGGAGGCTAGGCAGTTTGCTAAGATTGCCAACTTCGGGTTCCCCGGTGGTTTGGCAGCAGAGACGTTCGTCGAATACTGCAACAACTACGGGAAGCACATCGACATCACCCGCGCTCGTGAGCTTCGTAAAGCGTGGCTCGATGAGTGGGAGGAGACGCGCCAGTACTTCGAGGACGTTAGCCGAATGACCAAACTGGATGGCACCATCGTGCAACTCCGCTCTGGTCGAATCCGCGGTGATGTATCCTATACATCTGCCTGTAACTCGTTCTTTCAAGGTCTCACCGCAGATGGAATCAAGTACGCCATGTGGGAGCTATGCAAGCGTTGCTACACATCTTCAACTCCTTTCGAGGGTGTGTACCCTTGGGTGCTCATTCACGATGAGATCATCGCAGAGGGTCCAGAAGATACCGCGCACAAGTGGGCACCTGCTATGGCAGAGCTGATGGTAAAGACTATGCAGGAGTACATTCCTGATGTTCCTATTGAAGCCGAGCCCGCTCTTATGCGAAGGTGGTACAAAGATGCTGCCCCTGTCTATGATGACAGTGGTAAACTTCTAATTTGGGAGAGTCCCGATGAGCGCAGAAAAAGTAGCTTCCCATCTTCTAATAGCCATTGACCCTGGTAAAAGGGTATGCGGCGTGTCTGTGTGGGGTTGCGAGCCTCACCAGACACAGCTTCTGTATGCCTGTAGTATTAGACCCAAAGGCGATCTAGTGAATCTACCCTCTCAAGTAGAGGACCTATGGATGTCCTTCGTGGATGGCTACGGAGAAGCTGCTCCGCAGTTTGTATTTGAAGTTCCTCGCTACTACACAAAAAAGCGCACTACCTTTCGCGGGGTAGATGCGCTTTTTGAGGTTCTTGATACCTTCCACCGGTACGGTATCCTCGTAAAAGACTACGTGTATCCAAGCCAATGGAAGGGGAACGTACCTAAGAAAGTGCATATGAAAAGAATCGAAAGAGCCCTAACCGATGTAGAGATGGACTGCGTAGACCCTCAAGGCACACATGATATGTGGGATGCTATAGGTATAGGTCTATACGCTACAGGTCGTACAAGTAGAGCAGGAATACCAACTAATTGACTTTCTCAATGAGCCACGTATTAGGTGCGTTTCCAAAGATGTCTAGCACCTCATCGGCAAAAGAAAGCTGACCGTCTTCAAGCCATACAGCCTCGCTGGTGTACCCACGCTTGCGGTAGAATTCTAGAAGGGCTTCCTGTGCAGTGTTCCCTTTCCACATGCCCATCGACAGTCCACCGAGGCTCTGTATGAAATAGCTATTCACTCTTCTTCTTTGACTTAGACGGCACAGTGCTATCATGGTGGTCGTAAGCCTTCCCGTCTTTCTTCTTATCTCCACCTTTCTTCTTTTTCATTTTAGCCATAGTTGCCTTGGCTGCTTTCATATAACGATTCTTTTCCATAATGTTTCCTACGGGATAGTCCCTGTTGGAGGTGCGTCCTGTACTGGAACACCCGTTGTGGCTTCCATCATATCAAGACCTTTCACGCCAAAGATAGATGCAATCACAATGATAATCATAATAATTGTTTGGGGAGTTAAAATAGATTGAAGCCACTGCTGCTTCTGCAACTGTACTTCTGTCTCTTGTTTCTCACGCTCCGCTCGGTACTTTCGAGACTCCTCGGCACGCTTTTCGTCGGCGGATGCTCTGGCTTTCATGATGTCTTTAAGTTCTAACTGTGACGTACATAGCGTATTGAAACGCTCTTGTTGACGCTCCTCTTGGTGGTCCAGCTTTAAGGTGAGCTTACTCGTATCTACTTTCAAAGTATTCACGTCACCCTCTAGACTGGCAATCCGTTTGCCTTGTATGGTCACCGTATCTTCTAGGTTTGTCATTACGCACTCTCCAACCACTCTCTTACGCCTGTTATCGCAAGCCTTACAATGTGCACAGCACGCTTGGAATATACACGGTTTGACCACGTTTGGGTAACCTTGTCTTTCCAATTTATACCGGGGTTGGGAACTTCTCGAAGAGGACCAATTTGATTCCACCCTGCACCATTTATGGAATCATTTGCTTCTAAGGTTAAAATTTTACCCGTGTCGGGGTCTTCGTCCAACACGATTAAACTGTGCCCTCCGCTACTGGTAAACCACTGTACCAACCAAGGTCCTTCCCCAGGTGCGGGGCTTCCGGCATTCCAATCCATGATAACCCTTGGACCGTAGCTCGGAACTCGGCTATCGGTTGTGGATACCATCCATAAAGACCACTGTTCTTTTGTAAATGTTACAGGCAGGGCTGCACTTAGAAGCCAAGCTGTGAACAGCACACAATTCGTAGTTTCACTACCGATGCGTTTCAAAGACATGCCTGGAGGGTTGCTAGGACACTGGGCTCCAGAGAGCTTGTATACTTGGGGGAACATCTGCGGAAAGAACTTAGCAACATCCGAAAAACTAACTGGCTCTTTCTTTTGAACGCCCTCTAGAGCAGACCACGTTGCTGGGCCTACAATACCGTCTGCTGTGAGCCCTCTATCGGCTTGAAAGGCTTTGACCGAGGTCTCTGTACCAGAGCCGAACACGCCGTCTACAGAGGTCTTAAACCCGTTCTTATTTAGTAGGGCTTGACACTCTTCTACGTCAGGTCCTGTGGAGCCTTTTTTTATTGTGTTGTGCATAGCTTTTTCTCTCTCATACAAAGCTGCGTGTTGTTTTCTTACGTACCAGTTGTCCATTAGTTCAATCGGGAATCCCGCTTCTTGGGATACTTGTGAGACGCGCCCTTCTTTCGACCGCCCTCGCCTTTTCTCCCTCTGTTTTTGCTGGCTTTCTCTAGTTTGACAGAGCCGTTCGGTTGGTGGGAAACGTCCTTGCCGTCGCCCTCTTTTCCCATCTTGTAGTTAAGACGACCCAGTGTGGCCCGTTTCTTTTTGGCTTCTAGGCTGCTTGGGTCGTAAGCCACTATTCTTCTCCGCCTAATTTGCCTTCGGCTTTGAGCTTCTCATAGACCTTCTGGACCATTGGGCGTAGTGTCCCACGAGCAATAGCTCCGATGATGATCCCATCAACGGCTTCTAGGGCAATAGAAATAACCATAGGGAGGCCCTTCCATTCAAGGAACTCATCAGCTCGTTCAGCCAATTCGTCAATTACTTCCTGCATTTTTTCTTCACCGGGTAGTAGGTCTCCCGCGATTTCTAAGATGAGGTCTTCAGCTAGTGGCTCCAGCTTTTCCCATTTGATTCCGAGGATAGGTCCACGTTCTTCACGTCGAACTGCGCGGCGTTCCTTACGGATGGCTCGCTTCTCGTCTGGGGTAAGTGTTTGGCGTTCTTCTTTACTTAGTAGTGGCATTTTTGTTTCCTTTATTTAGAGTTATCTAAAATCTTTTGGAGTCTTTCATGTTGGCTAGTGTGCATTTCAACCGCCTTCTTCAGCTCTCCAATGACTTCCTTCATTACGGCTTTGTCAGACTGGCTCAAATCCATAGCCTTCTTAGCTGCTTTCTTTCGCATATCTTCCATACTCATGGCTACCTCTTTTTACCTTTGTGCAATCCATGTTTAGCATACTGCTCACCTTTTTTGGTGGTCTCTCTTTTCTTTTTGTTGGCTGCAGCTAGTTTTTTCTTCCCGGCTTTTGAAGATTTCAAAGAAGCGATTGTTGCAGAAGGCGCATAGACCTCTCCAGTTTCTCCAGATGGCTTACCGCTGGGGGTACGCCATTTCTGGTCTGACCATTTTTTCAAACTCTTTTGAGCTGCTGCTAAACGCCTTTTGTGAGTGGGCATTACTTGTACCCCCCACCAGCCTTTTTGTATTGAAGGGCCAGCATCTGGGCTTTCCTAGCACTCCACTGCCCTGGCTTTCCGCCTTTGCCTCCAGCTTTTATTTTGTTAAATAAACGCTTTCGCATACCGGGCTGTGTGTAGTTGCCAGCTTGATTAACTTTAGACGCAGCTTGGGTTCTTTTTGAATTGGAAGGCATGTTACCACTTCACCTTATCTGCCCAGTACGCGGCTGAAGATTTACCTTTCGCAATGTTCTTACCATGACGGGATTTGAAACTCTTTCGCTTCTTCCTCATTTTGTCAGACTCTCCAGACTTTGGTTTCCCTGCAGTGCTCGCACCTTGTTCCCCAAACCGTATGGTCCCTTCTTTGTTGCCGTCTTTGTAGTAGACTACGTGGGACTTCTTAGGGTGGCTGGGAGTTCTTTTAGGTTTGTTTACACCTGATAGCCCTAGCCTTTTTAAAACCGCAGTTCGGCGTTTTGCCTTCATGTCTTTCATAGTAGCCCCTGCGTTCTACGACCTTGAAGGCTCCCTCCCTGCGTCGCATGACCTTGAGGCTCGGAGCCGCCTCCTCCAGGTGCCGTCACTACACAGTCTGCATCGCTGTTGGTAGATCCATCGATAGCGAGGTTAATTGTATACGTGCCAACGATGTCTGGCGTGAAGGTAAAAGTGGAGGTCCCGATACCCGCCAAGCCACCGTTTTGCAAAGTGTAAATAGTAGAAACCTCACTAGTTGAAAGGACCCTTGACCAAATCGCTAGTTCGTCGATAGTCTGCTCTCCATTGCCGTACGTCCCTAACTGACTTGCAAAAAAGTCATTCGCCAAGCCAGTTAGTGCCGATGAATGTGCTTTAGTGGCCACTTCGCTTCCGTTCAGGTAGCCTTTTATCGTTGACCCATCCCAAGTAAATACAATGTGATTCCAGTCACCCGGAGTAACCGTAAGGTCTACAAAGTCAGTGTTGTAATCGCCCACAAAAAACCGAATCGCTGTAGCGTTTAGCCAAAAAGCCCCAAACCCCTCACTCCAAGTAAAAGCGTTAGACGCACCCACAATTGCATCAAAGACTGATGGAGTCCATGCCGCATCACCTTTGAGCCAAAGGCTGATACTAAAATCCGCAGAAATAAAGGTCGACGCAGCACCAAAATTTATGTTGTCAGCTACACCAAACTGATATGCTTGTGCGCCGACTTTACCGGCAACTAAACTAGCACCCGTGACCGTACCGTTACGGCTATTACCAGAGGTGTCGTTAGCATTACCCTCGAAATGCCAAAGACCCTGATTATTCGTCATATCAATCGGGGATGTCGCTTGGCTATCCGGAAAAGGAACAGGTCCATTGTCAAAGGGTGCCCTAAGAGGAGAACCCCCCGGTACGGACACCCATCTCCATTGGTAGTATTCAACAAGCGTAGATGCAGAGCCGTCGAAGGTAGCGGGAACACCGGGGGCACCTGTAATATCAGGCACAATAGCGGCAGGGGGAGGTACGCTATGGACCACACTTGCGAACATACCGTGCAGACGACCATTCTCGGCATCTACTGTATGAACTACGCTGGCAAATTGCCCGTGCAACCTGCCATTTTCGGGAGCCACTGTATGAACCACGGATGCAAATTGACCACGGAGGGTGGACGGCCCAATCAAATTACGAAGAGAGTTGCCGCCATTTCCTTCGTTATAAATTGTCGTGATTTCGCTAGCGTCAAGGGTGCGGTTCCAAATTGCAAAGTCGTCTATTTTGTCAGCCCATCTTTCATTAAAACTGCCGTGGTTGCCTAAAGATGCCACGCCGTTTGAGCCGGGCCAGCTTGAAGGGGTGCACTGCCCAACATATGCGCCGTCAATGTAAAATCGGACAATCCCCCCGCTGTCTCGTGTGGCAGCGTAATGGTGCCAGCCGGTGTAGCTAGCTGCATTTATAGTCACCCCGGACCCTGTAAAAGTATTGTTTGACCAAACGCCAAGCTCATCAGAGTTGTTGATAAGCATATGATAAGAGCCGTTAGAACTGCTCTGATTATTTGTGCAAAAAGCCCGGTATCCAAACCCGTCTAAGTCAAACCCCCATGCAGCAACGGTCCATGTGCTTACGTCTGGGGTGATCGTAATAACAACGTCATCACTGTCGCTGCTATATTCCCAGCAGTCCCCAAACAGGCCCGTGACAATACTGATTGACGACGGGGTTGCTGTTCTACTTCCCCATGAATCTGCGAAATCTTCACACTGGTAGTACGCAATCAGGTTTTCGGATAATACCGGCATGGACTATACCACTTCATACTTGACGTTGATGGTACTTGAGCCTGTTAGTCCTGTAGAAGTGCTGTAAGCGTAGGTAGTGTCATTCTGGTCTGGAGTAACCGTAGCACCATCGGTGTAGGCTCCGCCGCTATCTCGAATCGAGGCAAACGCTTGGAGGTTGGTTCCACTGCTATATGTGTGGTTGGTGCCTCCTCTGACGATTCCGGGTGTGAGCCCTAGCTCAGTAGCCAAAACCGCCTGTGTGACTACATTATCGCCGCTGCTGGGCGTGGCTTCTTGCGTGTAAGTAGCGTTGTCATAATTCCCAGCAGTGACCGCAACTTGGTTTGTTCCGCCGCTTGCGGGTGACCACGTTCCCACGTCCGACGTGTCGGCACTAGGGGCTACCCTTGTTACGAAAACAGGCGTGGCAGCATCGGCCTCGCTCGTGCCAGTATCGTATCCAATAACTTGGGCTGTTAGGGCCAAAGTATCCGAAAACCCACCGCTTTCAATCTTGGCCTGTGTTTCGGTTCCCGTTGGGCCGGTGCTATCGCTTCCCGTCGCAACTTGTATACCATCAATAAAAAACGTCGCGGTAGCCGTACCGGGAGTCGTTACACCAAAATCATAAGAAATGCACAGATAATGCCAATTCTCAAGCGTCAACAAAGCCGTACCGGCTTGAAAATCGTCAATGATGCAACCCACCACCCCCGTGGTAGCATCGTCTATCCACATATACGCTTGCATATCGCCGGGGTCTGTGACACCCTTTACTTTTATCAAAACAGAGTTGAGGTCGGAATCCCAAGTCGTTTTCGCCTTGACCGCAGCAGCCGCTCTTCCGGCACCGGGAAGGATTCCGGGGAAGACTATAGTCCTCTCCGACGTGGTTCCCCAGCTATATTTGGTTCCGGGGTACGATGCGTAAGAGTACACATTATCGGCCCCTGTGTATGCAGCCTGTATCCCGAATGATTTGGGAAACACGAAGCTCATATAGGTCAAAAGAATTGACCTCCCCTCATTACCAAATGCCCAGCTCCATACAACCGCCATACTAACCTCCTACCAAGCCAGGGTAGTCAGCATTGACTTCCTCGGCGGTCTTTTCTTCCCAACCGGATAGCGCGTCCTGATTCTCTGGACAGTCTAACACGTAACGACTCGGGACAATCTCTCGATCTAATTTAAGTGTATGAATGCCTGGTTTTATACCACTCGATGCGCGAACAATAGTGCCGTTGTCATCTTTGCAATAGAAATAAATTCCAGACTCTGCGTCCTTAATCGTTGGGACATAATAATAAGCCATCATTTTCTCCTATGAGTGACGAACAAATGTTACAGATCCAGCCGTTGAGTTGCCGTCAGAGTAAACTAGGGCCGAGGCCCAGAGTCCGCTTACCTGCTCGACGCGAGTACAGTACCGCCTAGGCTCATTTGGTTTTGCCGTGCCATTGACGTTGTCTAAGTCAATCTTCAGGAGGTACTCCTGTGCACTGCTGATCCCTGTGGCCGTATCAATATTGTCAACCATAAGACTGCCCCAGTCCGTAGGAACGGAAACAGACGGGGCCTCCTTGTCAGAAAATCGAAACTTGACGTACAAGAAGGCTGCTGCACCATTTTGTGTGACATCAATAAATACATCGAGTTTCTGAACTCCTCGAACAAGGACTGCGCCTGTTTGAGCGTCTGCTGTGGTCTCTGCTGTAACCGGATCGGCAACATTGGGAATGCTTCCAGATGCCTTTGCGACAACCGATTCGTTGTCAGAAAACTTATAAATGCGATTGCCGCGAGCTGTAGAAGCCATGTTTACCCCAAATGGAAATGGATTACGTTACTATCAATAACAGTTCCCACACGTCTGGTATACCACATCTCATTAGTTTCTGGGATGCTGAAAACAAACTTGCCGTTTCGTCCTAGAAAAACAGGATCGCTATTTTGCGCCCCCTCTGTCGATACTCGGGTAGCCACCCTCCAAGGCTGGATCCAAAGAGCACGTCCAGCAGCGGTTCCTGTCCTTGCGATATAGAGAGCTGACCCCTCGGACTTTTCAGCAGTAGCGTCTGCAGGGCTGACAATAAGAACGTCCCCTGTGTATCCGGACACTACAACAATGTCGTGCTCCTCAATGTCGCTGTCTGATGACGCGACGCATCGGATGGTTTCATATGGATTTTGATCTTTAATGGGGATGACTCCCGGTGATATTCTTGGCATTACTTCTTCTCCTAAAAATTATCGGCTTCATAATCCTGGGCCTTCTGAGTTCCCTTTGACGATCTTACCTCTCTAGACAGATCCTGCTCTCGTTCCTTGACCGGATAAAGGAGCTCACGCTCAGGGTTCTTGGGCCTAGGTGCGATTCCTAGTAGCTTTTGTAGCATATATGAGGTCCCCTTACCAAGGCCCTCTACCCATCCGGGGTTATCGACTGCCGCATAGTACTGGGGCAACTGCGTCCCTAAGAAAGGCATCATTCTAACCAAGGATAGAATTTTATTGGCCTCTCCCTCAACGTAAGGTCGATTGTCCTTGTCTCTTTTAACGCCTCCGAACAGAAACTTATTCGTCATTAGATCGACTTCGTAAGGCCGCAAGTAAGCTCTCCCTGATCCAATGTACTGCGTTCCACCACTAAAGTCCTTAAGCATTAATTCAAGAGGTGCCTGAATCAACGGGCTTGTTGCTGCGGTCAGAGGGTTAATGAGCAGCTCGGAGGCCGCGTCAGGGGACATGCCCTTGCCCGTGACTCCTGCGGTACTGAATCCATACACCCAAGCTGCTGCGCCCAAATACTGGTTGGCCATGTCTAGTGGAGTGAACGGCGGGATCACAACATCTTGATATGTAAAGTCGTATCCGCGGTCCTCATACCACTTTTTGACAGCCCCATTCATAATGGGCATAGAAAACGCCGTTGCTCTAGACCCCTGCCACCAAAACGGGATGTCCCGATAAAAGGCATCAATTACCTCTTTGTATGTAGAGGCCTGTCCCTCTTCGCCGGTGCCCATGGTGTGATACACAGCCGCGGGAACAACATCCAAGTTCTGCTCCATCTCTCTAATTCTGCCCAAAGAACGGGCACCCTGCCCTCTGGACGGAAGCGGCACGCCCATAAGCTTTCTGCTTGTTCCGCCGTCTCTAGTGGCCAGCATAAAGCTTCTGAATAACTGCTCTGTCGCAAGACGCTGGAATCTCCAGAAGGTGAATATCTGAGCAAGAACATTGACTTCTGTGGAACCAAGAGGACGTTTCCAGTCGTAAAGGGCGTTCATCATGCCCTTTCTTGCATCCTCTCTGGAATATCCTCGATTAAGATACTCTAAGTATAGTGCGGCCCTTTGTCTTTGCTGTACAAAAGTGGCGTGTTTATTTAGGGCGGTTGTTGACTTTTTAGCCATTTGCAAAATTTTATTACGCTCAAAGCCCTTCTTTAACCCATACTCCATCATCACTTTGCCTGTCTGTTTTCTCAGGCCTTCAACTAAGGTCTCTTGAGCGAATGTGTCCATTGCCCCGTCTATAGCAAGCATCCGCCGCAACTCACCTACAGTATAGGACGTGCCGTCTCTCATCTTAACTACTTCGGAAGACTTGCCTGTCCATAGCTTGTTGAGGGTGGGGTTGTATAGGGCGTTAATAACAGGACCCAGTATAGGCGTGCCCTCTAACGACTCACTAGCCCTAAAGAGAGCGTTCTGTACTGGTCGTCCGATAAAAGGCAGGTTTGCCGGTAGGTTTTGTATTGTTAGACGTGATGCCATTGCTAGGTTCTCTTCGTACCATATTTGAGCAAAGTCTCCAACAATGTTGTTGAGCCAGTATCTAGGGTTTGGCAGCATCAGTCCGCTTGTCACTGATGCCCTAAATAAACCCATCATTTGTTTTAAAGACAACAAAGACCGGGCAAAAAGGTCGCCACCGGGCTTGTTGACCTGCAACTCCAGTGACTTTACAATATCGCCACTTAGCTGTTCAATTTCTTCGACAAGCTTTGCTGGCGCAAATCCAGACATGCCCTCTGCATCTTCCGACATCTTAACAAGTCGAGATGTCTTGGACATCATTTCACCAACGTCACTTTTTATTTTTCTAGTGGTGGTCGGAAGTCCCATCTCAATCAGTTTGTTCATGGCTCGAGTAGCTCGGGCTGCATCAAAGGCATCTCCGCCCACGCTGCCGAAGTCTCCCTTCATTATGGCGTTCATGTCGTCAACAAGCTCGTCCGTCATGTCGCCGAATGTGTTCATGGCTACTTTTGATGCCTCGTCTATAGTAACGCCATTTACAAGTGCTGCCTTTGCCCAAGCGTATGCTTCTGCTTTTGACGCTACTTGTTTCTTATTAAGAATGACTGCTGTAAAGCTGCGCATAGAATTCATAAACTGTTGGAATTCTTTTTCGCCCATGTTTCCTTCTCTTACGAGCTGGCCCATCAGGTCTGCCGCTTTGTTTGCAAGTGCCCCTGCTTGTCTTGGTGTAACCTCTGTGTTTCTGGGAATAAAGGCTCTTGATAAAGACCTCAGCGTTTTGTTAAAGACTTTCTCTAGGTCGTCTTCTTTCGTCATTGTGCTGACGACAATGTCTCCGGGGGCATCGGCTCTGGAGCTTGCCTTACCTGTGATTAGTTGATCTGAAGCATCAATCACCCTAGCAAGAACACTGTTCTTTACGCCTGCTTTTTCTAGGCCAAGAAGCTTACTCATGCCTGTAACAAGCTTTGACCATAATGATTCTGCTCTGCCTTTTATTTCATCTGGGGAGGCTACTTTTGCCAATATTGACTGAAAATCGGGATCAGTAAGGGCGTATGTAATGAGTTCATATGGACCTGCTTCTGTTTTGAGGGCCATTCTTCTTCTCAAATTTGCCCTCATCACTTTTACCTGTTGCTCCGTCAGGTCCGGGGCGTACTTGGCCAGCAACTTGTCGTCTGAAAAAACGCTTACTAAATGCTTTCTGATATCGATAATGCTTTGAGCGCCTGCTTTTGCTTCGTCAGACATCTTAACCGCACGCCTGCCCTCCCGTGTAAGTGGAGCAAAGTCGCTCATCTTCTGCACTGTTGCCGCATGAAGGAGCTCGTGAACTACCGTAATTGGATTTACTCCAGCAACCCTTAATGCAGCATCAGATGCAGACGAGGGCTCATCAATGCCCCTAAGAACAATACCTATAGGCGTTACCTTGTTGTTTCTTAGATTGGTCTGGAAGCTGTAGTATCCGCGAACCCCTGGCTTCATCGCATCGTCAGTAGCGATATTCATCTTCATGTCTTTAGGGAACTCATCTTTGATGGTATCTAAGATAAGGACCTCTTGCTTTGAAAATCCCTTTACGTCCCCACTGATAGCCATGTCTACAAACTTTCTGGCGTTATAGTCAACGTCCTTAAGCTTTTGAGTTATGTCATTAATTGAATCAATCTTTTGGTCTTTGGTTAAGACTTTTGTAAAGCTGCCTGCAAGTGGGTCGCCCCCGACCTTTGACTCAACAGTTGTAGAAAGCCGCTGTATTGTCGGGAGATTTGATATCGCCTGTCTTGCTGCTTGCTCAAACAAGCTTACGGGTCCAGCGTTCATGTAGGTTTCGGGATAATTGCCTCCCTTCACCTCGAGCGGAGTGGTTGTTCCAAAGTACTTTACAATTGTATCTATATGGTCTTCTTTAGGCGTTGACGCTAACAGGAGGTCTAGGTCCTGTGTAAGGGAGCCACGCACCTCGATTGCTGTTTTGTATGCGTCTGCAATTCTAGGAGTATATCCAGCGGCCCTGCCTGTGGTTGTGACGGTCTTAAACGCTTTTGCAACAGAACCGACAGAGAGCTTAAGACTGTCTTGAAGGTCAAGTACGAAGCTCTTGTACTTGTAGTCTTGACTAAACTTTCTTCTCTTAGAGCGATTTTTAAGTCCGATGTTAAACTCTGAACGCATCTCGTTCATGAGAGACCTGCCCAAGATCTCCTGCTCGGGAACCAACGAGTCTGCTCGCGATGTTAACTCTGTGATCCCTTTGCGAAGGGACGTGATGTCTTGTTCAACAATCCTTCTGTCTCCGCCATTAATAAGTTTTACGAAGTCAGATCCTGCAATAGTGTCCCCATCTTCTGCTCGGGCCAAGAACTGAGTGACGGCATCTTTACCAAACACGTCATCTAAGTTTTTACGAAGAATATCCGCTTTTAAGAACAGACCGCCGCTAACCTTTGTCACTGCTCCCTTTAGTGGAGAGTTCGCGCTTCTTAGCGTCTTGTTTTCTAAAAGCTTGGGCTTAATAATATCAATGCTTCTATCAAACTCTTTTGCTAGTCCTTTTATAAAGTTCGCGCCAACATACTCTGTGCCCTCTCTTGCGGCCCTGATTGCGCTATCTGCCTTTACTAGCTTTTCTGCGTTATCTCTAATAAGCCTGTCTATAGCCTTTAGTTCGTCTACTCCTACTTTTCCCTTCATCGACAATGAAAGAAACGCTCCCCTTGCTTTTACATAATTATCGTAATTTGAAATGAAGCCTTTTGCTCCGATAGCTCTACCTAGCTGGGCAGTGAGGGAGTCTCCGGAACGTTCTATTACTTCTTTAACAGAGCCTTTGTTTATGTAACCCTTGATATTGTCTGTCTTTTTTAAAACATCTATTAGGGTGTCTCCTTTTCTGGCACGAGTTCCGTATGGAATCCTAAGGTCTCTTCTTCCTTTAGCAGAAAATACAACGTCTTCGCCGTCTATTCTGGCCGTCTGTTTAAGGGGCTTTACTCTTAAGTCTGTAGGAGTTATCGCTGAAGACCATCTTTCTAGCTCTTTAGTTCCAGCAGGGCTTAAAAATAATGATTTCTCTATGTTTGTTTCAACCGGCACTATTGGCTCTAACGGGTCAGTAACATCTTTGCTCTTAACGCTTGGAGCCTTGCCGAATGTTCCTGTCGGCGTTCCGTTCATGCCATATGTCTGCATTCCCTTGTCGGTAACAAAGTACCTTGAAGAAGCAATATCAGAAGTATTAATGCGATTATGTATTTCTACTAGCTTTCTTCTGTTTGAGAGGTACGCTCTTAAGTCTTTAGGCTTAGGAAAAACTTCCTGCATGGCCCTCACAAAGTCTTCGCTGACGGATTGATTTTTAGCCAAGTTTTTGTACAAGCTTCTGTTGCTTAAAAACTTTTGTTGCTCAATGGTACTCATGGAAGAAAAGTACCTTTCAATCTCTGTAAACGCTTTATTTCTTCTAGCCATGGTTATTGCAGCAGCATCAGTTGGGCGCACGCCTGCAGCAAACTCTCCGGGCCTAATAATTGCTTTCTTAACAAGTGCTTTTTGCTGATCTTGTACTTTAAGGCGCTGCTTTTGAAGTCCCCGTAAGACTTCTCTCCTTGCGTCAAAGTCGTCTGCTAACGGCTTAAGTAGTTTAACAATCTCTCGATCACTAGTGACAAATCCTTTTCCAGAAGCATTACGAAGGACTTCTGGCTGAACAGAAAGAGTTGCTTTTTTTGAAGCCAGAAGATTTGCAGCAGCTTCTTCTGCCTCAATCTTTGCTCGTATTAAATCGTTTTCTCTTTTTGCCTCTTTTAATCGAACTAATCTTTGTTTTTTAGCGAGAGTGTCTCCCTCTTTCCTTAGCTCTTTTTCCTGACCTATGAGGTCTTCCTCTGCTTTTTTGAGATTACTTTTTTTCTTTTCAAAGTGCCTCATAATTGCTGATGCGTCAGAACTAGACGGCAGGCCCTGGGTTGCCTTAAGCCTTTCTCCAAACACTCGAGCCAAGTCTTGGTCCAGCCTGTTTACGTCATCTAGCCATGTCGCAAACCCTCCAGCCTCAATCTCATCATCCGTCATGCTGGCAAGTCTCTTTACCAGCCCCTGAGCCGTCTCAAGGCGATTCGCTTGAAGAGCAGCAGACCCAAGGCCAAAGGTCTTCGATGCCGCCTTAAAGCCCTTACCTATCGGGCCCAAAAGAAGTGTCGGGTCAGGATCCACAAGAATCAGCCCAATCATAGGACCAATGCCAGCCAAGGTTTCAAACGTTGCGTCTGGAAGAGGGAACTCTGACAGACCCTTTTCTTTTCTTGCCTTATTCGATGCAGCTACAGATTCTTTTTCTAAAAATTTCGGAGTAAATATTTTGGCAATATTTCCAAAGTCATCGGTAATGTCATAGCCACGTCGAATCATCTCTATGTGTTCTGGCGTATTCCATCCACCAGCATGAATAGCAGAGCCAACAGACGTAGACAGAGCAACGCTCCCAATGTAGTCCAGCAGTCCTTGGTCTTCCATCGTAGTGCGCACTCTGTTAAAAGACGCATCTACGGGCTGTACTCCTGCAAACGTAGCGCGTATGGGCCCCATAGCGGTTGCAAGGGCTCCCCCTACGACTGGAATGTCTCCCAGAAACCACGGATTTTCTCTTATTTCTTTTGTTTTGCCTTGTGGATCGGCATCGACAAAGAATACACCAAGGTTCGTGTGCATAATTTCAGAAACTTTCTTTTTAGCCCTCTTCTGCGCGGCCTCGAGGAGCCTGTCTCTTTGGTCGAGTGTTGTTTCACCCGACGCATTGATGAGCTCGTTGTAATACATATTTGTAAGTTTCGATCTGGACTTATTAACGTCAAACGCAACTGCACCATCCGATGTCCTGTAGAGCGGAACGTTCACAGCATCTAGCTCTTTATCTAAAAACGCTTTTGCCAAATCACTGTCTAAGTCCATGCCCATTAATACGGCCTCTGGGGCACCGAACTTTGATGTCGCCATGGCCTTTCTTTGTCTTCTCTGCAGGTCCTGTTCGTTTTGTATTCTATCGTACGTTACGACCTGAATGTTTCCGGCCTCGTCCTTATATGTTCCTTTAATTGGAGCGGTCGATTGGCCTTCTTGCAGCTTTGGCTCAAAAACCTTTTTTTGATTCTCGTCAAAGTCAATAATTGTACCAAAAACATCGGCTACTTTTTCGTCCGGAATTTGATACCCGGTACGCTTTTGGATCTCGATGCCTGCAATTTTCTGGGCAAGGGGATTAGCCCTCAAAGCCTCGTCTTCTCTAAACTTTTTAAAGAAGTCTTCGTATTGAAGGGGGCTTTGCTCTTGATATCCCATGGACGCAGACAATTCGTTAAGAGCAGAGTCCTGCTCGCCAGACTTGCCTCCACCTGCCTGCATTGAAACGTACCGTGACATTGCGTCATCAAAGGTTTTTTTTGTATCCTTTGTATCCTTAATCCTTTCTTCTTCAGTCTCGCCTGGGTACAGGAATGGTCGCTCGTTAGCCTTGTATGTAGGCTTGTAGTCCACTCCCATTGGGAGAGACTCTACTTGCTTTTGAGTAAGCTGAGGCCCTAAGTCTTCTGCTCTAAGCTTAAGGTCGTCTGCTAAATCCCCGAAAACTGACATTGTTCACCCCTAGTCTCCAGACTTAGTATTAAGTTTATCCATCATAATTTGTCGATTTTGATTCATCTTTCTTATCTTCTTTGCCTGCTCTTCTGATGTGTCAGGAGATGCCGCAACTGCTGAGTCTGTTGGACGAATCATTTTGATTTCCGACCCCGATTTACCGGCCTCTCCTCCGGCAAGGCCCGGCATCAGCTTTCGCATCAAGGCCTGTCGTTTAGCATCAAGCATTGGCGTAAGCATTCTGCTTCTTTCGGGAAGGCTGTCTAGCTGCTCCATGCTCATCTTTTGTCTTGGCTGCTCTGACATGGACTCTGAGATTTCAGAAGCGGTTCTTGAGGCAACCGGTGCTTCAAAATCAGATGTTTTAGGAGAAGCAGACAATTGTTCTCCAGAGAGATCAGGGCCTATTTCATCCTGCTCGGCAAGAGTTTGACCGTACTCGGGGTCTCCTTCCAAACTGCCTGTAACCTTTCGATCTATCGGGGTAGACTCTAGATATTCAATCAAACCATCGATGGTTTCTGCCTCATCAATTTCCCCCATCTGTCTTCTCATAAACATCTGTTCTCTGAAGATGTCTTTTACCATTTGCATTTCGTCAGCAGAAAGCGACTTCAGTCCGCCCCCTCTGTCTTTTTTCATCTGAGACATAAGTCTCTGCATGCCAGACTCGATCTGAGCCATGCTTTTGTAGTCTGCGGGCATGGCAGGCTCTTCTGATGGCATTTCTTCCTGCTGTCTTTCAGACGCAATCTGCTGCTCCAGCCTATCTGCAAACGCTTCAAACCCCTCGTCTTCGGCCATGTCTTCTTCTGTAAGCCTTTCCACTGGGTCCTGTTCGCGCCTTTGAGCAAAGTCTACATCCTGCTCTTCGAGCCTTTGGTTTTCGATCTTGCTTAAGAATCGCTCCAAAGAGCGCTCGCTTCCTGTTGCAATCTGAAGCGCGAGCTGCGTTCTTTGGCGTTGATTTAGGTTGTACTTTTCTATAATACGACGAACTTGAGGCTCAGAGTTAAGGTCACTAACAAGCTGCCCAACGTCTCCACCCACTTGTCTTTTTCTTTCTGCGAGCTCGCTCTGATTCAGGTCATCAATTGTCCTGTTCAGTTCTTCAAAGTCTTGAGGCGTAACTCCAGACCCAGAGAAGTCTGCCTTTTCAAGTGCCCTCATTAGTGAGCCTGTCCCAGAAAACCGACCAACTTCTTTCATTAAAGCATTTTTCTCTCGAGCAACGCTTGCTAGGTTTTTATTAAACGTCGTTTCTGCGCCTCTGGCGTTATTGATTTTACTGACAACGTCTGCTGTTGATGTGTCGATCAGCTCTTGCTCGAGTTGCTCAACAGTCCTAGGCGGACTCATTTCTGCGGCAGCAAAATGAAGCATTTGGCGCAGAGCGTTTTGGTCAGAAGCGTCGCCCTTAGTGAACTGATTTACAACAGCAGATCGAATCGCGTTCAGCTTACTTTGCTGCTCTCCGGGAAGGTTTAAGTTTTGATCCCGGACAAGCTTTTGAACAACTTTTTTTGCCTTGTCATCATAGGTTGTAAGTTGCTTGTTGGCCTCTTGGATGTTTTTTAAAGCTTGAACTGAAAGAGCTGACTGTGCACCAATCTGTGCTTTAATAATGTCTGCAAACTTATCTGAGAGGTCTTTGTAGGCCGCCTGTTTTGACTCGATGACGGCCTTAATGTTGCCTTGTTTTATTTCTACTGCGGCATTAGCCCTAGCGTCTTCGAGCTTTGCAATATTCAAAAGATCAATATCTCGGCCCAAGGTATCTGTAGTAGCCCCGCCCTGCAGCGCGATCCTTAATCGTTCACGTCTGTCTTCAATAGCCATCATTCCGCTCCGTATTTATCTAAAATGCTAAATCCAGCGCCACCCTCTCTAAACAGGTCTTTTCCTGGGGACATGCCTCTTAGCTTCTTTTCAAAGTCTTCGGTCTGAAGCATACCAACAGTGTCTTTGAAGTCTCCGCCTCTCGCCTTTTCGTCTGCCCGACGAGCCTCTTCGACTCGCCTGCCTTGGTCTCTCATCATCTGACTCTTGTCTCTGTAGAAAGAACGCAGGTCTTGTAGGCGCTGCTTTGCAAGTGCTTCTCCGCCCGCGTCTTGACTCATCTTGGCAAGCTTAAGGTTTGCCTGTGTGTTCTCTGGACCTAGAGCAAAACTTTGCGCGGCAGCACGAGCTCCAGCACCAGTGTCTATCGGGGCAACTGTATCCTTAGGCTGCCTAGATCCTATGCGGTTCAAAAGCTCTTGCTGTTTTTTCTCCTGCTTGGGCCTAAATGCAGTCTTTAAAGCGTCACCAGCAAAAGTCCCCGCCTCTTCTAAGGGCAGCAGTCCAGCACCCGGAATCAATGTTTCGGCAGCCTTGCCTGCAGCGCCGAGTATTGTAGAAAGAACACCCTTGGTTTTGAACTGCTCCTGCTTCTTTTGCTTTGGTCCAGACATTCTATTGACCCCCGCCGGTAGGGCCGCTCATGTAGTCGTCATAGGCTTTCTGACCCGCAGCTTGCTCTTCCGTCTTTATTTGGTCTAACGTTTTTTGAATTGATTCAGTTGACGTGGGGTATGTAGGCATAAGTCCAATGCTCTGCAAAATGTCATACGCAGACGGTGCCCCTAACCTAGACACCTTTCCGGCAGTTGAATCCATCATTCTTTTTATCGGAGTCTTGTTTTGAACCATGTCAACGAAATTTTCATCACCATAAAGTTTTCTTCCAGCGTTCTCAACAAGGCCGCCTAAGAGATTTTCTGATGAATACTCTTGAATATTGTCGGCCAAGTTTTTCATAAGGGCTTGTCGTTTTAACGATGCTGCCCTCTGTCTTGCATTCTCGCCTGCCATCTGCTGAAAAGCATCTGGTTCAACAGGCGGCAAATCAGACTGACCTAAGTTTGGCTGATCAACTCGTCCTTGGCCACGGCTTTTATCATTTCCTCGGCCACCACCTCGGCCTTGCCCTTTGGGCTGCTCTTGATCAACCTCAAAAAACGCCTTCATCTCTTCTTCTGTCATAGCCATAGCTGCCTCACTTAAAAATAATATATCTCATGCCTCGGGTTCTTACTCTGCACTGATTAACAAATCTAGCAACGCCCCCTTCGCCTGAATTAGGTATCACGATTCTAATGCTAGCGGTGTGCCATCCTTTCGAAAGGTTTTTAATCAGCTTGTGGCCCGTCCAGTATCGCCCATTCTGATAGTCTACACCAACGCCAAGTTGCCTGTATGATCCCGGAACAAACCTTCGCGCATTTGTAGGGTCCATGACATCATCTATAAACAAAAAGAAGGCTGGAAAGTTTTTGCCAAACCCTGTTTTTGCTTCTGGGTCACTTAGATTAAAAAACGTACCGTCGTTTTGCTGGTTAAAGTTCCACTGCAAAACGCACTTGGCCGAGTCAAATGGGTTGTAAAACTTAACAGCAAGTCCCGGAACAATGACTGCCTCTTTAGAAAGCACGCTGTCTGTTGGCTCTTTGTTGAAGCCTGTCTGTGAAAAAGTTTCTGCGCCGCCAAATATTTTTCCAAAAAAGTCTATGTTCGCGGTGCATCCGACATTTTTAGATCTAGAAACTGAGTCATGCTGCAAATGTCTGTTGTTGAACTTAAACGAGCTATCCAAATTACTCTCGTCCAAATGTCCGTTTATTACCTCTAGTGACTTGTCTCCAGTAGCAGTAGGAAAGTACCAGTTTTCTGATATGTCAGTACCGGTAGGTGACCCGCCGGATGATAGTGTTCCAACTCCCGGTGGATTTTGATAGCTGATGTTAGGCATTTGGTTGAACCTCCGAAGCACGAAGAGCCATCACTGTTAAGCTTGCTTTACGCAAACGCACTTTCATAATTTTGTCATGCGGATTACTGCCAGAAGTGCTTACAGACTTATTCAAAGATATGACGGCACGTATGTATTGAATGCTGGTAATGGCACCCTTTGAGTTTGTCTCGTTTACTGTGTTCGCCAAAGAGGAAGCATTAATAATGGTTCTTATAGCGACCTCCTTTCTGGTGTTAAAGCCAATGCTTGCTGGGTAGCTTGCCGTTTGCCTGTTGTCTTGAGAGTCCTGAAACTCAATCAAACGCTCGGTCATGCGATATCTGTATGGTGGGTTGCCCGTGACTCCAGAGCCGCCAGGGGCAGTGTATTGGCTGTCTCCCATATACAAATGATGCCAATTAGAGCTGTCGTCGCTAATTTGAATACAGAACGCCGCACCAGGTGTCCCTAAACCAGTTGGCCCATCAAAAGGAGTTGTGCCATCCAGCTCGTAAAACTCAACTCTCTCAACCTGCGCATTGAACATTACAAGTATAGAGTCAACACCGAACCTATCGTTGAAGTCTGGGTCACCTAGTGGAATTGCTGCAGGAAGCGTGATCGAAAGATTGTTTCCAGCACCGTCTTGTATAACACCCCATGTTCCGTCGTTTGGGGGATAATTCATGTATCCGCGATTGGATACCGTTCTGGCATTCCAGTAAGAAAGTCCCGTCTCTTTTGACGTTCCGCCATCGTATCCAGACGTGTACTCGTATCCCTGAACAGCGTCCGCATAGAATTCTTTTGTATCGCAAAATGAAACCAAGCTGGGCAGATGGTTCTGAGTCAGGCATCCGTCTTGGAATGCTGGCGCAGTGAGATCATCAATGCCCTGCTGTGCCATCTGACTGAATCTATTTGACAGGCCAGTAGCGGTAAAAGACTCTTCTTCCTCAAAAGGTGTAAGATTTATTTCTCCCACGGCTACCTCTTCATTTTTAAAATTATTATTTCTCTGCTAGACACAACCGCCTTCGATGTTGGCGGAAGCGATGCTACAGACGTGCCCTTTACAGATATGTTGTTTAGGCCCATTACCTCTACTGTGACATCACCCGGAGGAACGTCCACAACGCACTCTACGCAAACCGGGTATCCGATTTCGTTTCCAGTAGCCCCTGCAGAAGGGGACATGTTTAAAACCTCTGCGTTTGGGCGTTTCACAGACCATCCGTCTACGTCGATTCGATCGTTCTGCAAGTCAGCAGTTCCAAAAATGCTTTCCGTGACGACTGCTCCATTTACTCTCAAGCAAAACATTTGGCCAAAGCCATTTGCATCCTGCACTTGGAAAGAAGACATAATCCACAAAGACATCTTTTCTTCGGCAAAAAACGATACCTGCATCGGTCTAGGGGTCGTCTCGCCTACAGGTCGTTGAAACGGCGGCTCTTTTGCTCCCAGCACTGACCACGCTGGAGTAAGGTCAATTCTTATGCCCCCATCCAGCTCTGGTTTGTCTCCAGTATTGTTGTGTCCAGTTACATCATCAATGACGCACCAAGCGCCTCTAGTTGCACCAGTGCCTCCCTCTGCCGCGGTCTGGTTCGTCCCTCTTGTGTTCACATATTCAAGCCCAAAATTGGCAGCCTCAACGTTTGTATCTGGAATGTACTTATCGCCACCAGAACCCCAAGACGTTCCCGTTATTATTCCTGCTTTTAAGTTGTGCTCGTTGATTCGGCCCTGAGCCTCCATAGCTGCAGGAACAAACCCGTCATTAAGACCTTCTTCTGTTACGACCTTATTTGGCCCCAATACGCTCTCTGGAAACTTCCAACTCATTGCTGAACCCTCGCGCCGCCGGATGGGTGTGGTACGTAGTCGTACGACAGGCCAACGAACTCAATCTTATCAGAAGACTCTAAGACGATTTTAAAAACCTCACATCCTGGGACAAACACCTTTGCCTTGGACCAGTACGGTCGGGCTTTTCTGATGGTCTCTCCAGAGTCAAGCTTTGTCGTACCGTAAAACGGAGGCACGTCCTTTTCGTAATACAGATTAACGGTCTCAGTGTGAACGATACTTTTTCTCCAGTCCCTGTACACCTTTACATTAAGACTTTGCGACGAGGTCTCCAACATCCATATGTAAACCGTAATTGGTGTCTTTGCATCGTACTGAGCTTCGTTTAACAGCCAGTTTGTTTCTATAGTGTAAGTTCTGGCGGGCAGTGCGTAGACTGTGCTGGTTACCTCTTTGTCCAAAAGGTAGGTCGAAAAAGGCGTTAAATTGGGCTCTGTGCCCACCGAGCCTGTCGCCAGCATGTAAGAGCGGTGATCTTGCGTAACGCACACAGAAGAGGCCTTTATGTCCGTTCTAGTGCGCCACCCGGTATTGGGCTGCCTTGAGTCAAAAACAAAACACTTGTCATTTACCTTGCTGCTGTACATCGGAACCCAGCATCTGTACTCACCAGATCCTAAATCCACCGCAGCAACTGATTGTTTTTGTCTTGAGGTGTTGAGGTATCTTAGCTCCTCTCGGATACTTTCAGAAAAATATGCAACTTTTCCGTTCTGGTACGCATAAAATGCACGCTTCCCTAGCCAGATTGTGGTCCCGTCCGGCATAGATGCAATGGAGCTCGGAGCAACACATCCGTACTGCCTACTGAGGGTCGTGACGGCAAATCCCGTTTCTTGGCTTGTGTCTTGTATTAAAAACGTAGAGCCCTCGGTAAACACCAGCAGGCCCTCTTGCACCGTTGCCATTCCTGTAATCATGCCTCCAGACGGATCTGGATAGAACAGGTTGTCCTCGAGGAGCGTTCCCCATCGACCCTTCATGGAATATCTTACTAAGCCGGGGTCACTAGGGTCGTTTGCAAAAAACATTCTTCCAAATGCCTGTTTGCATAGACGAAATCGCTGCATTGGAACAACCTTTGGAGACTCTGCAATAAGCCAAGCGTCTGGGCCATTATCAATGTAAATTTCACTCTGGTTGTCCGGCAAAGTGGAAAAAGTAAACACCCCGCCGTCTGCATTTGACGGCAAAAGAAAAAGCGTATTGAAGGACTCTTGATTCAACGAGTCCCTTGTGCGCAAAAGATTTCGACCAATAGTCTTGGACTCTGAACTGCGCTCTTGGCAAACAGAAACGTTTTGCCACATTATTTGCTTCAACAGGTTTTCGGGCGGCTGACTTAACTGTTGTTTGTCATAGGCCGCCTGACCAACTAACGTGCCAACAGGTATGTTTTCAGGCCCTGCTGCTGACTGCTGATGCCACGTAACTGTGTTGCTTGTCGGTGAAACGGTTGAAAGATTGCCGTACTTGTCAACCCATTGCACAGCGCCAGTATATGATGCTGACCTTAATATGCCCGGAGAGATGCCGTTCCTAAGAGCAATTGTAGCCATTGACCTACTGCCCGGGCCTGTGCTTCTTTCCCCCTCAACCGTTCCATCTGAAAATGTAGTGCCAATTCGACCCCTGCCAAACGATGTATGCATCTGCGTCTTTCTAGAAAGAGAATTAGGAGTCCATTGACTAAAAATATTTGCGTCGTGAGAAAACCCTTCAGAGTTTGGGGTTGTTGATGTTTGCGTATCATCATCCTCAAAGGTAAACCTCACACCCCCCTCGGGCCCCAGAAGTGAAGGAGCTCCTGGTACCTTGTCATATCCAAGAGGAGCAAAGTGACCGTCTTCGTCGTAGAACCGCGGTCGCGCATCATGTTGGCTGATAACTACAATTCCATTAGAGCACTGCTCAAACTGTGTAGGGAATTCTGGAAATGAAGATTTTTCTTCGTTAGGCTCATATGCATAGGCTTCATTCCATGATCGAGACCACCCATTAAATTCAAGCAATACTCTGGTAGTTCCATTGTGCGCCGTGGCCAAAAGAACTTCTTTCTGACCGTCTCGAAGAGTACCGTGAAAAATTCCGTTCATATCCGCAAAAGAGGGTTGAGCAGTTCCGTCATACGCAGGAATGTACGGAGCAGGCCCGCTTACACTTCTAAGCGTATTTCTGCGCGTCTCCGACATATTGTTGATCTCATTTGCCAACTCGTCTGGAGAAAATATCTTAGAAGTAACTGCTCGGATGTTGAGAAGGCCCGAGCGTTTAGTCGGACGCTCGTCTGACATTATTCACCGTCTTTAGCTTCTACGGCCTTTTTACTCGCTGAAGACTTTATTCTTGTCGTTCTCTTTTTTGCTGGAGCTTTTTTAAGCTTCTCAATTGAGTCTTCTAGGTTTTTTATTTTAGCAAGCATCTCATGTGACTCATTAGACAAGACCTTAGACTGCTTGATCAGCTCGTTGTCTTCCGTCACTAATTGTCTAGCTAGACCAAAGCGTTGAACCCAAGCAGACACCACCCCTCGACGCTCAACTGTAGCCCAGCACATATATTCTTCAACAGAACCGTCTTCTGACAAGTACTGAAGAACATTCCCTGCTTTTAATTTCTTTTCAGACATAATTTCTCCTACTGATTTGGCGTATTCCACCACTGACGATACCTTAGACTTGTCCTGTATCCAGGGGTGGCTCTAGACAAGCGCTTGAGCATAGGGACCGCCGATGATGCAAGGTCTCCATACCGTTTAGAAAGTGTTACGAGGTTTCTCTCATACCGCCCCTTTGCGAGGCGCATCATATTAATATTACCTTCAGTTTCATACAGCAACTGAAGCGCCCGGTCAACCAGCAAGTCGCAAGCCTCTGCGTGTATCAACGGGACATCTTGATTATCCTTGAGCTCTTTTGGCCTTCGTATGCATCTGATCTCAACTTCGTATCTGTCATTAGGAGTAGGGTACATACCGATAGTCTGATACCCGTGCGTATCACGAAGCCTGCGGTGATAGTCGGGAAGGATGGTGCCATCATCAATGAAATATCCTTGGTTGTCCCAATCTACATTTACTTCTGCTAACAGAAAAAACGCATTAGGAAGATCTAGTTTTTTTAAGCCTTCTACCCACTGCCCAGGCTCTACTACTCCGCTCGATGGAGTGCCTGTGTTTAGCAGGGTATAGTTTGTAAAGTCAGCAGTAATCCTTCTTCTATACACCCTTACATGCCAACCACTTAGTCTTGAGTTTACCCTGACAAAGCCCTCATTATACTGAGGCGGAATATCTCCTACAAACGCCCCATTGTGACCAGAGGATAATGGCCCAGAGCCCATCATCATAAATCCCTGCATGTACTGGATGTTTGGAAGAGTCAAGACAACCGCAGCGCCGCCTGCAGAAATAATCCCTTGGCCTGTATCAGAGGCGTTAACTGTCACTACTTTTGTAGACGCAGGAGACGGGGCGCTTTCGTACAAGGGCTCTCTAAAACGATTACGCCCTGCCTGAGACCTGTTGGCCGCGCCCTTTCTTCCGTCACCGTCGGTCCACTCTGCTGCAGTAGGAGCAGATCCATACTCTGGATTAGCCCAGTCGTAAGGGTTGTCGTTCCACAATGAAAGCCCTTGATTTCTAAACCAAATGTCCCTCTTTCCCCAAGTGTATGTGATCACGTACTCAAATTGACCAGCAGGCTCAGGGCCCTTCCATCTTGGGTACTTAGTAATGCTCTGTGGATTATCATACTGCCCGAAGTCTACCGTATTCGAAAGCGCCGCATCAGGGGCAACTGATGGCCCCTGTATCTGCTTATGCTGCCTTCGGTAAATAACTCTTGGAATCCCCTTCGCTACATCCGTATGTTTGTCTAAAATGTTTTGACGCTCTGCATCCTCTTGGCTGACGACCGACATGGGCCAAGAGTTATTTGTCTTCCAAAGCCTCGTGCTATGCACTTCAATAATGTCGTCAGGAAGAGCATACTCTTGCGTGTAAATCCTGTATCTAAATGGCCCACTGCCATATTTAGAAGTATCCCACGGAGTCCATAAGCTTAATATTTTACCAGTAGCCGGTGTCGTTCTATTCCACTGCAAGGGACGAGATACCTGAGTCTGCGGATATGAAGCGTTCCAAACTGTTCTAATAATATTTCTATGCCAAACATTGTTTGAGTCTTGAATTTCAATAACCCTTCCGTCCCAAGACCTGTCCGTTGGCCAGTCAGTTAAGGTACCTCCAGCACCAACAGGGTCCTGCTTTATAACCCAAGGATTGGGCTGCAACACTTCACCAGTAGCACCCTTGGGAAACATAGGGTTCCCGTCCACATCCCAAGTTAGGTCCGTAGCAAAAGATACTGTATTAGACGCATCAGGAATGACATCAGGCTGAGTTGCGACCCTAAGTATTTCTTCAAAGAAAAGAAACGGTGCTTCAAGGGCTATAAGGTTGTAAGCCCTATTGATGAACTTGTTCATACGCTCGTCAGCACCAGTGCTATTTTTTGGGCCGTAGTCGGCCTGAGCGTACATTGCCTCTCTAATGTCCTTCAAGTTCATATATCACCTCATAAAAAAAGGGGCGGAGGCCAAAAACCTACCGCCCCTACACTACCACCAAGTAGTCGTAACTTCTATAGTTTCAGTAGAACTGAAATGTCAGCAGGGCCGCCGCCATCGCTTGCAAGCGCAACGCCGATTGCAGCGGTGACATCAGCCCCAGCTCCACTAAGGCCAGACACCGTAGCTCCGACTGCCGCAGACGCGACGATCGGCTCTCCAGCAGCCACCGTGCCGTCTCCAACCGCAGTAGTAACTCCGGACTTGCAGACAAACCCGTAGCTGTTTGCGGCGATAGCGACTTCAGAAAGCCCAAGCACATTCATGGCGCTCGTTGGCGCTGCAGCAGCTCCAGCCCCGAGGAACGCATTCCCGCCCGCTGAGTCACGCGTGACTAGCTGCTTCGACGCAATAGGAGATCCCGCCTTAATGTAGACATAAGTCTTAAGACCATTGTCTCCGTCAGGAGCGACCATCTCAAAGCCAAGAGGGGCTTGAGCAGACGTTGTGACTGTTGTTGGGCTGATTCCAGCCGCTGATGTAAATCCAGACATATTGACCTCCTAAGCTACCGCGCCGCCGGTGACAGCACCGTTTGCACGAAGTTGGTTAGTATGAATACCCATGTTCAACACAATCTCGTAACGGAAAAGGTCTTGCTCTGGAATACGGAATGGTCCGCGCACAGAGAAGTCGCCCTTAGTTTCGCGATTTGCATCATGGCCAAGCGTGTAAGCGTACCATGTTGCGGTGTTGAGGAAGTAAATAACACCATCGTTAGCAGGGCCTGGGCCTCCGCCTTGATTGAATGCCGTGCTTGTAATATCAATACTGTCTTCAAGATAGAAGTCTGCATCGAGGAACTTAACGCCCTGTTGGATCTTGCGTGGAGCACGATCGCCGTCTTTTGTCGAATCAGTAATGATACGGACCTGTGAGTCAAGACTATCAAGGTAGTTAAGGTAAGACGCTTCATCTCCGAGGAGAAGGTCAACTGGACCCATGGTCTTCATCTGACGAGAAGCTGCGTAATAAACTTCGCGCATGAATTTACGACCATTAGAAGCAGCAAAACCAGCACCCGGAATATCTGCGAATTGATTGTACCACCCATCAGTTGTTCCAGACTGAAGTCCATAACGAAGATTGGATAAACCAACGCCAACACCAGATTCCTGTGAATTAAGGCCAGTACGAGGAGCAAACTTAATTGCACCAGACCGGGCAGCACCGTTCGGGCTGTAAGTGGTTGCTCCGTTAAGAGTAGCAAAGCCACCCACTCCAGGGCCTGTTCCCTGTGAGAACTGCTCTGCAATTCGCTCGTGGAAATCAGCAAGAGCTAACTCTGGGTAATGTTGAATAATACGCGCAAGGTCCATTTCACCGTTGGCTTCTGCAAGGTCCTTACCGGGAACGTCAAACGCATAAATCAAACGAGGTGCGTATGTATCACCGCGTGTTGCGTTTTGATTACGGCCACCCGCGATGACTTCAGAACCTGTTACTACTTGAGTAACGGTACCTGGTCCGCCGGTTACAACCGCAAATTCACGGAATGGGCCCTTGAGGACGCTGCGGTCCATGTTCCCTTTATTAATGACACGGTCCAATACCGGGTGCCATGTTGCAAAAAGTTCAGAGTATGAAGGCATAAGCTCTTGTAGAGCGGTAGCCAACACATCTGGACTGATTCCAGTTCCTACTGTAGGCATTTCTATCTCCTAGCGTTTTTGAGTGCTCTACGAGCCACAATCATTCTTTTGTCATCTAACGTTGACGTTTCATTAATGTCCATCATCTGCTGTTCAGGTGATGAACGTGTGGTGGCTCCAGAGGTGATCTTCGCCGCAGGACGAGGATTCGCTTTCGGCGCTTGCCTAACAGCGTTCTCTGCCAACCGTATTGCGTATTTATCGGGAACGCCATCCCGTTTTGACTCGATAGCAATTCGCATTTGCTCCTCGCTCAAGCCAAGAATCTTCACAGCAGAATCGGGCTCCCAGTCATTCTGAATAAGAAGCCCTAAAGCTTCTCTCATCTCTGAGTTTTCAAAAATGTCTTTGTGCTCTCGCTCAAAGTTGTCGGCCCAATCGGAGGCCTCCTGCATTTCGTACTGCTCAATCTGCTGTTTATACTGTTCAAACTCTTGAGAGGTCTGCTGCTGTGCAGACAAGGCATCCTCAAGCTTTTGTTGAAATTCAGATACTCTTGGGTCTTCTTCGCCGACCATTAAAGCGTCATTTAGACGACGCATTTGATCAAGCTCCGACTCAATAGAAGAATACTTATTATTGTAAATAGACTCCATTCGCCCATGAATATTATGATACATGTCCGGCAAATCATCGATGCCGCCATCCCAAGCTTCAAAGTCAAACTCAGGAAGTACCGGCTCTTCAATGGCTGCTTCTTCAAGGCCGCCAGATGCCACTTCAGTCTCTGTCCCCACAGAAGAGGGAACCGCCCCAGAGTCCGGGGTAGCGTCAGAATCAATAGCAGGAGAAGAAGATTCAACAACCGGTTCGGCTGCGGCTCCCTCTAAAGCTTGGGTGGTTTCTTCGCTCATTTATTTTCCCTTCTTATTGTTAAGGGCCTTACGAGCAGCAGATAGTCGGATAACACTTACCTTCGGCATCATGCGATTCATTCCGAGCTCTTCTTCGATGTCTTCGAATTTAGATGACTTCATGTCTTTGGAGCCTTCTTTTTTAACAAGCTCCCATCCATACTCATCCATTTTCTTTTCAGCCTCTTCGATGGAGGATGCCTCTTTCATCAAGCACTCGATCATATCATCTCGAGAATATTCTTTTTCTTCGTCCTTGTCAGACTTATCGGAAACTTCTTCGGACATTTCCTCAGACTCCTCCATTTCTTCATCATACGCCATAATATGCTCCAATCTTCAAATACATTAATTTACAAATCCAGTCAATGATTTGCCGTATGCTTTCGCTTCTTGAGAAACTTACCACGATCTTCATGGTCGCGAAACCCCTGCTTTTTTGCTTGGCTGTCGCAATGGTTTCTAACCTTATCGTAATGATCGCGATACTTCTTTGAGTCTTTATTCAAAAACTCGGCATTAGGGTTGTCTTTTTTGTACTGACGATACTCTGCATTAGTCTCAAATGACTTCTTAGTTTGACAGCCAAAAGATAATTTTTTATCAAACACTGCTCCAATTGTTTTTACCGGAGACACAAGGCGCACTGCAGGTTTTCCACATGCGCATTGAATAGAATCTATTTGTGAAAGAGGCACAAACACTTCGCTCTTGCCACAGTCTCCAGTACATCTGATGTCATATAAAGGCATTATATCCCCAAAATTCCACGTAACTCATTAGGCAACTTGCTGCCGGGACCACCAGCCTCTGAAGGAGCGGACGGGGGCTCCAAACCCGGAGGCATCCCCCCAGTAGCAATCGTGTCCGGTGACGGCTCTGCGGCTGCTGACGATGGCGGAGCTTGCTGCATCTGTTGCATCTGGGCGGCCATTTCTGACTGCTTCTGCTGCATTTCTTCTTCCGAAATCGTAAGGTCTTTCATATTTAATAAATCTAAAAGCTTAGACACTAGCCTGTTTTTATCTACATTTGGAGCCTGCATCAGAACCGGCAAAAATGACTGAATACTCCTAAGCTGCGCCAGCTTGTTATTTTCTGCTGGACTGTACGCAATGGCCTCATAGTCATAATCATACCCCCCTGCTTCTGCTGAACCGATGTTTTCTCGGCTAATAACAACAGGCTCTCGAGAATCAGCAACACGAGCTGCAATCTGACTTGTTGGCTCTAAAAACTCCTCAAACAAAGCAATTGTATTGATTGCTAGTTGAGCAATTACGTCATTGACTGCCTTGATTCTTCTTCCATTTCGAGTTCTTGTGGCAGAGTCCGCGAGTGCAACCTCTGTTGCAACGTCAGTAACACCGACGACACCACGACTATATTGCGGAACGCCCAAAACAAACTCAATGACCTGCTGCGCACGAGCCCGCATCTTGTCAAAGCTTGGGGTAAGGCCAGGCTGCGGTGTCGCGCCAAAAAGGTCCCTTAAAGGCACGTCGGCCTTGCCGTGGACATCAACTACCGATCCTGGCTCTGCGGCATCTCTGATGGCCGTTTTAACCTGCTCTGGATTATCGACCAGACCGCTTTGAATAAGAGTAACAGGAATTGACGACTGTGCATGCCAGAGCTCCAGTGTGTCCAGCTCATTTAGTCGCTGCTGCAAGCTAGAAATAAGCGCAATATCAGAAAGGCCACCAAGGTCTTTCATGTTCTCATTAAACTGTAGCATTACAAAGGGGTTATCGCAGTACGTATACGGCAAGTCCCCTTCAAACAAAGGCTCATCAACACCGTCCATAATATGATAATACTTTTTGTTTTCAAAATCGTAAAACTCGTAAACGGTTGCCCAGTTGTACACGTCTCTAGACGCATTGTTCACCATGCTCCCGCCGCCACCATAGCCCTTCAACCAACTTGGGTACCCACCGAAGCTAACGTCTTTTGAAGCCTTTTTCGGGTAGTAACCGCCCTTCCGGCCCGGCTTTCTTACTCGACTCTGAAACTCTGATTTAGTAATTACAGTAACTTCAACCAGATACCGAATATCTTCCCATCGGGTGGAGGACATATCAAAAAAGATGTGCCTAGGGTCAACGACCATATACTCCACTGTTTCTCGCTTAAAGTTCCAAACAGATTTAATAAACCCGCGACCACAGATGGCTGTTCCAATAGATAGCCGCCAAAGGTCCGCATGAAGCTTTTGCCTGTAAAATACATCGTTAATTAAAGCCTCTCGAACCATAGCTGATTCTGTGTTCTTTTTTCGTCGAGCACTAACGGTAACTTTAGGATTTGTAGGACAAATGTTTGCTACCATTGTGTCAATGTATGCATACGGATAGTTTGTCTCGAAGTTTACGTTATCGTCATCAATTCCAGTCTCTGCCGTAAACGCTCCGGTCGGGGCATCATAGGCATTATTCCAATACTCTCCTAAGTACCAGCGCCTCCAAGAGTCCCACCTCTGACGCTCAGATCCTGCTTTCGCTTGATGCGTTTTTACAATCCCCTGAATCTGTTCATGCGTTAGGCCCATTTAATCATTCCCCTGCTTTGCTATCTTGCCCATATTCAATGCAAACTGAGCCTGCTTTTCTGTCTCTTCATTAAACTTGTCTTTGTTTGCAAGAACATGTTTTGCATAGGCTTGAGCGTCGCCTGTACCATCTTTTTTGGTAAAACCAGCGCGTTTGGCCTTGGCGGTAAACTCGCCCTTTGTGCCCTTTCTCTCCATCCCCTTGTTTGCTTTTTTAAGGAAATAGTTTTTAGCAATGCCTTCGCGTGTGGCTTTAATTTTATCCATGACTATTTGTCACTCTTCTTTTTCGACCCACTAATAGTACTGTCTTGATGATCGTAGGCTTTATCGTCACCCTTGTCGCCTTTCTTGTCTTTCTTTTTAGACTTTTTGGCGTAGTAGTTCTTTACGATCTCCATTCGCTTGCTTTTCATCTTATCCATTTTATGCTCCAGATTCATTCATAGACGTAAACATTTCAATCATTTGGTCATCGACCTGCTCAACAGGAACACCAAAGTGTGCTGCTGCGGCACTTCTTTGATTTTTTTTGCGAAGAACATCTCCCGTCACTTTGGCAGTAAGCTGCCGCAAGCCCTGTGGAGATCCGTCAAACCCAAGCTTGTCTTCTTCCATTACTTCCTCCGTCTAACGGAACGGTAGCGCAATTTACCGCGCTTCTTGCCGCTAGAGCCGTCAGACTTTCTATACGCCTGTAACTGGTTCCAAGTCAAATCCTTAAATAAAACAACATTCCCCTCGCTGCCTTTGCTAATTGAGCCTTTGGGGCGTTGCGGCACCCTTCTTGCGCCAACAACCGCCAACTGTAGGGCAGAAATCTTATCCCAGTGATGACGCTCACGTCTCTTTGGGCCTACAGAGCCACGCAGCATCTCCGAAACTACTGACGCTTCTGTTCTTTTGTCGTGCCGATATGACGATAGTTGACCAAATGTGTCCTCGTCATTTAGCACGAGCTCGTCAAGTAGCGCATCTTGCAGCCATCCGATCATCTCTTCCAGCTTTTTGGAGGTACTTGTGAGCCCTGCTTTGTAGGGCTTCTCGTAGTATAAGTTTTTGTAGTCTGCCTGTTTAGCGAGTGCAATGGTTGCGGCACCGACTCCGTTTGACTCGATGACGACGAGTGCTCGGTTATATTTCTCTGCGGCCTCGAGGAGCTTTTGAGTGAAGAGGATGGGCTCGGTGTGGTCTGCATAGCAAGCAACTTGTGTCCACTCCCCTTCATATACTTTAACCACTTGGAAAGACGCATGGTCTCGTGCTGCGTGCCCTGCTGGGTCCACTCCGATGACATAAATTGCTCCCTCTTCAGGTGGCTCATACTCCATGTATGAAGGAGACCACTTCTCCATCTTTCTACTTCTGTGCCTCTCAAGCAAGCCTTCATTGAAAATTGCTCTGTGGTTGGAGATCCAACAAGAGGTGTCGTCAAACGGATAGAACACTCTAAACAATGCCGGGTCTCTACGGATTTGTGCGTCTGTGTTCATCATAAAGCGCCTAAATGCAAGATTTTCTTTTGTCAGGCCCTCTTCTCCATACTTCTCCATCAGCCTAAGCTCTTCTAAGGTGAGCTTTTCATCTTTGCCCCACGCTCTTCGATTTAGTTTACCGTCCCAAAACGGAAAAAAAGCGTACACCCATCGGCCACTACCAGCCCTTGCGTCGTTACATTGGTCGTGCCACCAGTCTCCCGCATGCAAAGGGGTGGACTCCAGCACCATTAACGAGTGGTTTCTGTTAATCATTGACGGATAAATCAATGAAAACTGACCCTCGGGGTCCGACCAAAACGGAAGTTCCGATCCATGAAACGAATCGGGTGATTGACCAATACCTACACTGCCAGACTCACCTGACAAAACGCGCATCTTACCACCTCTGCTGGGGTCGAAAGATAGCTGGCGCACCTCTCGCGTGGCAGCCGTGGGTGTACGCAACTGCTCAGGCCACCGAGCATGCGTAAAGTGAACTCTCCGATGAAGATACTCTGCGCGATCCCTTGTGTCCGCAATACATACGTGGTCCATGCCTGGTGTGTATGCTGTCTTGGCATAGGCACACAGCTCCGCGGTCAAAGATTTTCCGGCCTGACGATAGCCCAAAAGGACTAACCACTTTGTCTGACCATCTGCAGTCTTTGGAGGATCAGAATAATACGACAAAAGCGTAGACTGAAGCCTGTCTGTGATTTTATACGGGTCAAAATTTACCGCACGACCCGTGGACTGGTCCTGTATCTGCCCGTATGCCCTAAGCATCGCGCTCGGAGTTGGGTTTACTTTAGGCTTATTCGTTGACCGCTTCGGCATATTCCGCCTCTATAGTTGTATATGAGGCCGAAACCTCGTCGTCCTGAACAGTGGTTAAGGCATCAAGCAGCTCTACGTATGTCTCTCCAGAGTTCATCGCTGAAGCTTCTTTTGCTGAAAAAGATGCAAGCATAACTTCCGCCCATCTTACTGCCGCATCTGCAGCAACAGGAGGGATATTGCCGCACAAAACCTGAACCATTACCTTTTGGGAGAACGAAATGACATCCTCATACGTCTCTATCGACACATTGCTAAATACTATGGCCATTTTGTTCCGAGCCTCCTCTGGAACACGCTCCAACCACTCAATATACTCGTCTGGCTCAAATTTACTGCGTCCCATTAGTCATCCTCGTAAAATGATTTGATAGCAGGAACCTTCGACGGGCCCTCAATGTCCATCAGCTTCCCTGCTTTTGCCATCTTTTTGGCCGCACCTGTAGGGCCTCGGCTAGAATAATCCCTGCTTCCAAGGGCAATACGGGCTTGCTCGCCCTGCTTCTGTATCGCCCTTTTCTCTGCTGCTCTAGTTGCCGCATCCATGCCATATGGACTGCCTTTTACTTCGCCCGCCTTGTATCTCTTCATAAAGCCTGCAGGGATATCCTTAATGGCATCACCAAAAACACTAGAGTCATTGTAATTTTTCTTTACAGGACGAGAACGCTGCTGCCGAACCGGCTTGTTTTGACGATCTCTTTTATTGTACTCTTGGATCTGCTCACGCTGCGCGTCACTTGGCTTGCCAGCAATCCTCATGATGTTTTTTGTGGTCTCTCCCACGCCCAAAATGTTTCTTAAGATATCAAGAACTGCCATAAATCACCTCGGCTCACAGATAATAACATGTTTATGTATCGGCCTGTGCTCAATACGCTTGGGAGTCATACTCGATTCTACACCATATTTAAATACAATAGACTGCATTGCCTTGTCTACGTCCCTTTTCTTTAGGCCCAGGGGGTTATTCTGAATGTCCTTCATGAATCTAGACCTCATTTCTCGAGACTCACCCTGTAACGCTATGTTTGTAATCCCTGACCAGTCTAAATTCATTGCCCAAAGCTTGAATCTAGGTATAGACATCAGCTTTTTCGCGCCCGATTGCATGTGAGACAAGACTGCACGCTCGTTAATGCCGCAAATTTTAGAAATCTCCCATATTGTTAAGCCGCAACAGAAAGATATTAATGTAGATACATCATGCCCATACCACTCTGGGTTCTCCCTCTTATAGGGGAAACAAAAAGGTACCGCATTAGCCAGTTCCCATGGCTCCGGAACGTGAACCCCGAACATAACCTCTACCTCCTCAGGCCAATATGATGGCGCTCGGAGAGCTCTTGGAGAAGAAAGCCAGTACTTTGTATGCTCCGTGCCCTCAATCCAACGCCACAATGACTCACTAGGAGGGGAACGATGGCCGATATATCTCCAATGATACTCCTCACTGTAATGCTCAGATAAAGTCACCAACAACTTGCGGCCATTGCCCGGTATATCTACCTCTTTATATCCACCCTTCTCATGCAAAAGTATGTGCCACAACGGATCTAAAGTGCGCTCCCTCAATTTATTCGGGGTGGCCATTGAACCAAGACATCTGCCTGTATCGTAAAACATGGTGCGAATCTAGCTCAATTGTTGGGTTTTGTAAATATTGTATTTTTGAAAAATGGGTCTCGGGTTTGAGAGGGGGTACTTTATTATAATGGTGTGATGGTGAAGGGGGGAAGCCCCCAAATCGCATGGGGTCCTGGCGGAGGTTTGTCGGATTTCTACAGGTGCCTGATTTTGGTGGGTTTTTGGCGCTCGTTTTTGGCGCGATCCTTGGAAGAAAAAAGGAAAGAAAAGGGGCGACGTGTAGCGATTAAGGGTTGCAAGACCTAACATAAACGATTATGGTGTACATACAGACAAGGAGTAAGCAATGGAACAATACAGCGAAAGTGCCCGGGGCGTTCTCATCAATTGGTACCGTGCCGTGATTGAACTAATCAACCACGGGGCGTTCTCATCAGAAACCGACCTTGAAGAATTCAAGGCGGAAGTATGGGACATTTATGCGGAGAGCATCGGGCGAGAGCCGGAATCGTCCCGAGTAACCATGCGACAGTTCGAAGGGCTTGCTCTCCGGATGTCGGAAGAGTTCCCTACGGGCTGGGACGACTGTCCCATAATGGATTACATCGAAGACGTACAGGCTGGACCAGCCGGACACCAGCGCATCGAAGCCGTCCACGTTCTAAGATGGTTAGGGTGCTGATTATGTCTGTAATCGCTCAAGACCTTATCACGTGGGGCGCTTTGCTTTACATCGTATTCGTTTACTGTTTAGCCTTCGAGGCTGTTAACTTTGCAAGGAGAAAGAAGATGAGTAGGTACGAAATACCGAGTCCAATGGTCGCCCCATGGGGGACCCTAGACAACCAAGGAATAGACAAACTGAGAGCGGTCGGCGTGTGGCCCGGGAAGCCGTTCGTAGGAATGCGTCTAATTAATGGCGCGATAGTGCACGCAAGTGCACAGCGGCGCGGTGACAACGACAAGGATCATATTGTGTTGTGCCATTGGGAAACCGAGCCCTATACACCGTGGGTGGTCTGGGCCTACAGTCTGAACGCCCCGGGACACGCTGTCTCCGGCGTGTATTGCAAGACAAAAGCGAAGGCCGTTCACGCCTTTCACAGCAGACTAGCCAATACAGCCCCTCCGGGCTGGGCATACCTTCCCGGAAACAAGGAGGTGATATAATGGGGAATCTACTGCAAGTAAGCGCGACCAATACCAAATTCACAAAGATAGACCGTTCCAGACGCGTGTATAGCATATCTTTGCCAGCCGGGTACACGTGCCCGTTCGCGAAGGACTGTCACGCGCGAGCCGTCCTACAGAATGACGGAACGCGCAAGATTGTGGACGGGCCCGACACCGTCTTCCGATGTTTCAGTGCCTCGCAGGAAGCACAATATCCGGCGACATACGCCGCGCGACACAGGAACCTCGCCCTACTGAAGGCTAGCGATAACCCTGCCGGATTGATCCTTGAATCACTAGAGTCAAAGATGCCGAAAAAATGCAGGACTCGGCGTGGTACTGCGCTGGTACGCCCTCACGTCTCGGGTGACTTTTTCGCCCTATGGTATCTGAATGCGTGGGCGGATGTCGCACGCATGCGACCAATGTGGACGGTGTACGCTTACACAAAGGCGCTGCCACTTGTCGCACGTATGAAAGACAGGCCAACGAATTTCCGTCTAATTGCATCCATGGGGGGAACCCATGACAGGCTAGCCGAAACCTTAGGAATGCGCACCGCGCGGGTTGTGTATTCGGAAGAGGATGCGACAAGTTTGGGATTAGAGATTGATAAGGATGATTCACTTGCGGCGTATGGTCGCGACTCGTTCGCGCTGCTTATACACGCGACGCAACCCAGAGGCAGCGCTGCGGCCGCTGCGGTTTCTAAACTAAGAGCAAAACGATAAACCAACGCCCCCCAGCAGGGGGGGCTTTTTAAAGAGGTGTAGCATGGAAGATAAGAAGGAATATTGTATCGGTCTAATGACGGGGTTCATCCCCCGTATTGATTGGCTAAATAATGAAGAGCGCCCAACCTCTGAAGAGGTCCGGGAGTGGTTCAACGCATGCACCACAGTGCGCGGTGGTCTCCGATTAATCAGGCGACCCCGCAAAGATGCCGACGAGACGGTCCGAGCCGTCTTTGAACGCCTCCGCTGGCATCGGTGCCTCCCCGGCGGTTCATCATCTCTTTGGGGACCGATGGGGAGCCTGATGCGCACCGACGCAATCACCTATGCGAAGGTAGATGCGTTCGCTACCATGATGAGTGTGCTTTGTGGAACCTACCGTCACAGCGGAGACCACCAGTGGGCTGCCCTTTTGAGTGACGGATGGAAAGGGGGTTCGGAATGACCAACAACAACAAGGTAAAGGAAATCTTATCCATTTGGTATGCGTTAACGCACCCTCGTCAAGGTAAACTACTGCAACAATTAGAAGACGGCAGGGTGGTTGCCAAGATTCGCCAACGGGGAATAGAGGGCGCCTTAGATTCGAGCATGGATTCTCTAGATTGTTTACTTGAACAATTCCGAAGCTATCAAGGGGGCGCATGGAGACAATAGTCGGGTACGTGGGATTGTTGTGTGTCCTATCAATCGCCCTTTTTTTTAGTAGCTGCGCAATCATGTAGTCAACGCCCCCGCAAAGGGGGCTTTTTTTTACCCCGTCCTGGTGACAAAACTTGACACGTCAAGGGCTGCCTCCAGGACGCGACAAGTTTGGCAGGACCTCCCGCACGCCGCGACCCCGGCCAGCGTGATAGTGATATGGTTCATCAGGACACGAGAACGATGGCATCTCGCACGAGAACGCGATGTCACACGAGGATGATAGTGTTTATGGTTCATTAGGACACGAGAATGGGTGCTCATGAGCTCTCTGGTGCTTGGCATGCAACTGCCTTGATACAAGATGATAGTGTTTATGGTTCATTAGGACACGAGAACAGCATGTTTTGCATGCTGAACGAGCGTGAATAGCCCATGGCGAACTGTTGCACAATCTAACAGGGTGATGTTGCAAAACATGTCACAAAACCACCGTGACACCGTGGCTACCCTACTTTGCAAACCTTTCTCTATATACGTGTATTCTGGTTATTTTTACCCTATTTTTCTTCTTTAAGTAGATAAAACAAGAAGCCACTATAGCCATTTTGCGATTTACAATGGTGCAAGCTTCAATATCAGTGGCACGCGCTGCCGGTACCGCTGGCCGTTTGCTGATTATTTGTCGCTATCCGTTCGTTCGCGGTTTTTAGTTTGCAATAATTAATCGCAAAGATTATACTGATGGAAGCCACACGGTGGCCGGGCGGTGGCCCAGCAAAAACTTGGAGTTGAAAATGTCAAAAAGAAAATGTTCAGCAGTGACGGGCCGTGCGATTGAGAAGTCAATCCTCCGGTTCACGGATAGTCGTGACGACTATACGAAGTGGGACTTCTACGATTTGATGCACTTACTGTTCGAGTCGGGTCGTGTAACGATTCGAGAGATGGGTGACATCACGGGTATTGAGCGCGGTGTCCTAGTGGATCGCCTTCATTACATGAGGATACTGTCGGGCTCTAGAATGAAGAGGCCCCTGACTGACAATGACCGTAAACGTTTGAATGATTTGATGAGAGGTGTGTAGTGTTAGATAATTTTGAATTCATATCGCCCGACAACAACGGGGATTACTTTGAGAACTACCAAGATGCCCTATTGGCGGCTCGGGGTCTTGACCCTGAAAGTCCAGAGCGTCACATGTGGACAATCACGGAGGGGGAGCGCGACACTCTCTGGGCTTCGGAGGGAGTGCGTTTTGTGAACAGCATGCACATGTGGTGCGTGTCTAAACAGTCCCACGAATTTGGTGGTCATGACTTTCTGTGGTGCGCAGAGTCCCTGAAAAGGGATTACCGCAATGCGGCCCGAGATATGCACGGAGTCGGGTCGTACGAGGCCGGATATATTGAAATAGACGACCCCGATGCAGAGGTGCGCATCAGTGAAGAGGGCTGCTTCGTGCAGGCGTGGGTCTGGGTAAGTGCAGCAGAAATGGAACTATTTCGGGAGAACGACAAGTCAGCGTCCCTATCCGAGGAGGTATAGCATGAGTGTAGCAATGAATGTTAATGACGAGACCACTGATTCTGACGGGACATATCGCGTTGGGAGACTCCGGTGTGGCTTTCTGGAACTGATAGAATGTTTCGGCGAGCCTCTGTTGAGTCAAGACTACGGTAAGGTTGATTTCGAGTGGGTGATTGAATTCACTAACGGGGTTGTCCTGACGGTCTACAATTGGAAGAACGGGCCCAGTGCTGGGGTGCAGGGTCCTATCACCCAATGGAACATCGGTGGTAGAAGTGTGAATGATTTGAATATACTCAGGGACATTCTACCTGAGTCAATGGAGGTGTGTAGTGCATAGTAGTCATATTGAAATAGTGAAGCATTATTGGGATAATGACCTCATGGATGACATGGGGATGTCTGCTGGTTTATTGAGTGCGGCCATGGATGCGATGCCTTGGTTTCCCTACGCTTACGGTGAGGTTCATGACAAGAGCTTTATCTCTATAGAGAGCAAGAGGCATGGCTACTACAGGAGGCTATGGAAGGAGCAGCAGGACAGGTTCGCAAATTGGCTGGGTAAGGCAATGTCAACAATGTCTAGAGAGGACATTTTGGATGCCGTGGACTTTTCTGCCGGACAGTCTATGGTTCGAGACGGCGTGGGTGATTGGGGGATGGACCCAGACAAGTTCTTTACTGAACTCGATAGCTGTCTTACGAGCATCGATCCCAAACTAAAGGCATGGGTGAGGGGCATCCTTGAGCATCACGGACATCCCGGAGAAGTCGAAGAGGTTCTGGACGGATGGTATGACAGTCTGACTGAAGTGCTAGCAGGGGGTGGGCAGTGAGTATGATAAAGCTTCCCATAAACAACAGAGGTGAGTCTGTTACGGTAGGAGTAGAGTACATTGCCTTCGTCACCAAAGAGCCGAATGGAAGTGGCAGCTTGGTCCATATGGGTGTTCGTACCCTCGGTATGGAGAGAAGGGTAAGGCTTGCCGTAGTTCGCACCATTCTGTCGAAAGACCGGGTTGACGACATGCTTCGCTCTTGCACTCAGGTGAGCGAGCCTGTCATGAGATGGGGAAACCAATGAGACTCGGTAGTCTCTTTAGCGGAATAGGAGGTCTTGAGCTTGGTCTTGAGGCCTCCCTTGGAGCCACCACTGTGTGGCAAGTGGAGATAGATACCTATGCAAGACAAGTCCTCGAAAGAAAATGGCCCAAAGCAAGTCGAGATGTTTGCGACATCCGGCAAGCAGGAGCCCACAACCTTGAACCCGTCGATGTGCTCGCCGCAGGATTCCCCTGTCAGGGCATTAGTGTGGCAGGGAAAGGCAGGGGTCTCGAAGACGCGAGATCGGGCCTCTGGTTTGAAGCTCTTCGAATCATTCGCGAGATACGACCACCAATCGTCGTGCTGGAGAACGTGCCCGCAATCCGAACACGAGGACTCGGAGTTGTACTCGGGGGCTTGGCCAGCCTCGGGTACGATGCGGAGTGGGGTATGCTCTCCGCTTCCGATGTCGGTGCCCCACATCAAAGAAGACGTTGGTGGTGCATCGCCTATATACCCAACGCCCAGCGCTTCTCCCTCCGGGACATCGAACAACGGGAAGAGGCCAGACGGGACGACGTACCGAACTGCGGGCAGACCGTCTCTTCGTCACATGGCGAGGCACGGTCTCTGGCCCACGCCCACTTCGATAGGTCTGGACGGGGGAGGCAGGTCTCGGAAGAGGCTGGAGAAGTTGTGGCCAACTCCCCGAGCGTGCGAGGGAGCGTCTCCATCGGGGGGGAAGGATCCAGCGAAGCACGGACTACAACGTCGAGTATGGAGTACTCCGACAGTTCAGGATTCAAAGAACAACGGTTCTGCCTCCCAACTCAGGAGGAACTCGGAGCCATTGAACGCTCAGGCACGCGGGCCTCTGAACCCAGAGTGGGTAGAGCTTCTCATGGGTTTCAGGGCTGGTCATACGAGGGTGAAATGATATCCCAGAGTTGGGAGTGTGGTCTCGCGAGAACAGTGCAGCCCCGAACGGTTCCTCATCGTGTATCAAGACTCAAATGCCTTGGTAACGCAGTGGTTCCGATGTGGTCTTTTTGGATTGGAATCAAGACTAGAGAGGTGGTAGATTGGCTTCAGTAAGTTTTATAATAAGTGTCTTGGCAATGCTCGCTATTGTCATGTTGGTGTGGATTCAAAAGTGATAGTGATTTGGTCCAAAGAGGGTTCGGAGTGCTTGGCTCGTGGATGCAGGATGCCTCGACGTGGTGAGATTTACCGTGCCTCAATTTTTAAAAAGGGTCCCCAAGGCGGATGGTCTTGTGGGGCCGGTCATTCTGGATGGGTGTGGCCATCCGAGTGTGTGTTAGCAAAGGAGAAGATAAATGATGGTAGTTAATTTGGCAGCAGTCCCGCAAGGGTTGCGTATTGCGATTGTAAACTGGGTAAGGCATATGTGCGCCCACTACAAAGTTCAGAGGGGCTTTCGGCTTGGGGCCGATGACGAGGAGGTAATCACCTTCGAGAACATGCCCGTGAAGACTGCGACTGCTCTGCGTGCAGAGTACGACATAATGATGCAGAACATGGGCAGTCTCGCTCAAGTTACATCTTGGACTTAGGAGAAGAGCATGGAACAAGTACTTGTAGGATTTCTGCTGACGTTGCTTATCGCCGGAGCCCTCCTCTTCATTAGGAATGAGAAGCTTTCCGCAAAGCGAATAAGGAATACTCAGGCACACAGGTTTTCGGCGAAAGAGTACATCATGGTGACCTTTCGTTTCGAAGGAGAAGAAGTAGTTCTCTGTCTCACGCAGACGGAGTTTAACAAAGCACGGCAACGTGCAGAATCAAATCCAGAGGATGTCTGGAAAAACCAGTAGGAGAAGAAGATGTCAGTAAATAAAGTAATTCTAGTAGGTAACTTGGGCGCAGACCCTGACAACCGCGGCGCCGTCACAAAGATGCGCATCGCTACCAGCGACAGGCGAAAGGCCGGAGACGAGTGGGTTGACCACACCGAGTGGCACAATGTTGCCTGCTTCGGTAAGACTGCCGAAAACGTCTCTCGGTTTTGCCGCAAGGGGAAGCAGGTGTACGTTGAAGGTAAGATCCGAACCAGCAAGTATCAGGACCGGGACGGCAACGACCGCTGGGCCACCGAGGTAGTGGCAGACAACGTACGCTTCTTGGGGTCGAAGGATGAATAACATTCTTGAGAAAAGGGTTCTAGCTAGAATAGAGAACGTCAAGTCGGGTGCCATTACTGAGGCAGATAGAGATGTTTTCTTTAGAATGGTCACCGATTTGGCCTGCCGTCCCCTAATTAGGCAGGCTCGAAAGGAGGCAGGACTTCCTAAATTTGAGAAGACTCATCGACGGTGCGTCCACCCTAATGGAGTGCACCCCAGGCTGGCCTACCTTACAGAAGGTGAGCCTGAATGGAAAGAGCATCAAAGGCTCCTTGAGGTTCAAGAGGGGATTTTCCAGAGGATGAGGCTAGAATTGTGTACTGGGCACTAGACTACGCAGGACTCTGGGCGTGCCTCGATGCATGCTCGGAGTCCGACTTTATTGAGGAGGTTGGTTTCTTAAAGAAGACTGCTCACCAAAACATGAACCATCAGGTTCTTCTTTGTTTCCCAAAAGGAGACAAGGCATATGTTCTAGTCAGAGTAATGCTTGATTTCTTTATTGATTGCGTGGACGTGGACATCATGGTTGATATCAATCTGCTAATGTCTGCTACCGTGTTTGACCAACAATGCGACGAAGCTTGCAGTGACTATATTTGTGTGATACAAAATTAGTGACTCTTCTTCAGAGTTTTTGCTACACACCTGCCTCCACGTTCTTAGTTTGCTGGACTATCTAAGAGCGTGGAGGTTTTTTATTTGTCGTATCCGTATTGAGGCATCGACACTGTCTATACTATTTGCATGCAGCCCGTGGTCGTCTTGTTTTTCAACTTAGAGAGGCGGCCACGGGTTTTACTCAAACTGAATATTGAGTTTTCTATAAAGCCTGTCTCTCTTCTTCGCTCCCGAAAGAAACGGCTTCCATGCATCTCTGATATCTATGATCAGTCCCGAGCTCTTTTCTTTATGGGGCCTCATGATTCGCCCGCACCTTTGTTCAAGACGAGAAAGGTTTCCGCTGGGAGTGCCTAGTAGAAGTGTATCTAGCCGGGGGATGTCCAAGCCTTCGTCTGCAATGGTGCATGTGAATATGACATCTACGTTTCCCTTCCTAGCTTCCTGAACGATGCTGTCTCGATCGTCTTGAGAAGTGTTGGCAATCATGCAGTGTGACCGGATTCCGCTCAATAGACAAAGGTCATTCATGTCTTCGCATTGATTTGCACGAGGAAGAATCACAAGTGTCTTGCGCCCACTAGACTTGCAGTCCTTAAGGATTGACATCATTAGATTGTTGCGCTCTTCACAAAGGCTCAACTCTGTGATTGCATTGTGGTAGTCATCTGTTCCATAGCTTGTGCGGCTAGACCAAGTTGTAGGGACAAGTCTAACCCTAGGGACATCAATAAGCTTCTTGCTCTCCAGCTCATCGTGGGTGATTGACCAGACTTTCTCTCCAAAAGTCCAGTACATAAACTTTGTAAGTCCGTCGCTTCTGGTGGGTGTCGCCGTCAGGCCAAAGCGCATCCTGGCGGGCATTGCTGCCATAACCTCAACAAAGCTTCGAGCGGGCGCGTGATGCGCCTCGTCCATGATTACCATGCCGAACTGCTTCCCTATCTCGTACAACTCTGTGAACGTCTTCCTAGAGAGCGTTTGGACCATGCCTATGGTGACGGGTCCAATCTTCTTCTTTCCCATGCCGATGATGCCGACATTGCCCTTCAGGCTTGGTATCCATTCCTCTAGCCTTTCAACCCACTGATTCAAAAGGTCTGTGGAGTGAACAAGGATCAGAGTGGACCTTTGGGCTTGTGCAATTATGCCTACGCCTATCGCAGTTTTCCCTGCTCCACAGGGGGCTTGGATAATCCCGTTACCTATTTCAACTGCGTCACTGACGGCCTGCTCTTGGTAGTCCCTTAATTTAATGTGATCAGCAAGCGACGAGTCGAAGTGGTCTCCGTCGTAAAGAACCTGTTTCTTTACCACTCGGAACAACGGGTCAGAGCAAAACCTAGGCAGAGCAATTCCTCCAAACCAAGGGTGGTCAGAAGGGAATCGGACATCTGGGTATATGTATTTTTCTGGCATCCCATATTGAGTTGCCTTGTACCGGGCCGCCCTAGCATAATCGGGGTTCGTTAACCGAAAGCGTTCTCTAAACAGGTCCCCTTCATCTTTCATGAAGTAAAGACCGCCGCCCTCTACACATCTAATGCCCTTTACTTTTTTCCGGTCTTCGTCCATTCGAGCGGCCTTTCTCACCCACATCGGGGCCTCGTTTGCCTTAATCACATCATACCTTCCTTCATATTGATTCCAGATTTCAATCCAGTATCTTCTGCTACCCGACCATTTTATGTGCATCTTTATCAATCCTTGGGCGATACCAAGCCATTATTCTTCTACCCTTTTCGTTTGTTACCCTCTTCTTTGTAAACCCAAGTCTCCGAAGTGTTTCGGCAACCCGCTTTTGCTTCGTCTGGTTCATGAGATGAGGTAAAATCTGAAGCGGTCCGGACATTATTTCTGTGGTGGTGTACCAGCCAGACTTTTTCGTCTCAATGTATTCCTCTATGAGTTGAGACCAACTGTCTGTTACCTGATAATGCATCTGCATCTCTCGGAGCATTGATTCTTCAGTGTCGTTAAGCCACCATTGACCGTCTGCCCGAGGATGCCTTTTGCGGAACGCGACAAGGGCCTCGGCCCAAACCTGCGCCCTGTTCTGCTCTAAGTACTCCCTGTCCACACTGGTGCATTGAACGACCCAGAATCTACGCGCACCAGTAGAGTCAGAAAGAATGCTTCTTTCGTTGGTCGTTGCTGCAAACACAACGTGTCTAGCCAACTCTTCGGCACGAGACTTGTATGGTGCCCTAAACGTGTCGTGGGTCGCCGTGAGGAACGCCTTGATTTGAGAGTTTGCCCTGCCTCGAAAACTGTCTAGCTCGGCTATCTCGTAGATCCAAGTTCGAGCAATTTGCATAAAGCTCTCCTTAGTCATGTCCAGAGGAGTATCGCTAAAATACTCTCCACCCAAGATTCGTAGACCCGAGGACTTTCCTACACCTTGACCACCGACCAGAACCAACGTCGCGTCGGCCTGACATCCGGGCTTAAAGCATCGTGCGATTGCCTGTACTGCCCATCGTCTTGATATCGCTCGATTGATCGGAGTGTCTGAAACACCAAATCCGCACGACAGCCATTCCTCTAATCGGTCCTTACCATCCCACTCAACGGAGTCGATGGCCTCCTGTAATGGATTTCTGCAATGCCTGGTGGCATGAAGATTGACCGTCTCCCTAACTATCTTTGTGCTGAAGACCGTGCCGTATACACGGGTAAGCCAGATAGAAAGCTCTGTGTCATCCTCATCCTTCCATGGTCGGTCATCACATCCGGGCGGAGAAAACCAGACGTGGTTACTAAAACTGTTAAGCCAGACCCGAGACTTCCATCTGGAATCATGCTCGAGGATGTACTGAAGGTTTGAGCTCGTGGGAACGGGCTTGTCTGTCATTTCACCCTTCGACATCTTCATGGTAAGGTAAGGGAGGACAGAGTCCTCTGGGCCGCCAGCAACCTCTCTCGGATTCTCTGCTTTTTCAAACGGATAGTATTTGACTAATGGGGTCTTGTGTCCGTGGTTCTGACTAGTGCAACAAAGCCTAACCCCAAACTTGCATCGGCGGATAAAAGCTGAACCTATTGTGCTGTTATCCATTTCTGGGCAACTGGTTCTTATCTTGTCTCCGAGTTGAGCACGCTTCCCCCATTCCTTTATGTATATAGGTCCATTGTATGTATCTACCTTTACATCGTCTTCTTCGAGGTTCTCTTCCTCTCCCTCGTTTCCGGACAAGACTGAGTCTGGGTCAAGAGGATCTGCTTCACCAACATAGTTGTACACGTACTCGTATAGACTCTGCTCTCTGGTACAGGGCACAAACCAAGCACGAGCAGGATCCTTGCATGCCGGGTCGGGTATGAGCCCGTTCGTCTCGCTAAACTCCATTGCCCACCGAATTATTAATGCGTACTCGCTCTTCGTAACAGGGCGCTTCAGGGGCAAGACCACCCGAGTCCTAGGCTCATTTGACGTATGGCTCCATGTTGTGTGGATCGCGCTAAGGTACGACCCGAACACACTCTCTAGGTCTTCAACGTTGCATCCAGAGTCAAAGTCCAAGCTAATAGCGTACACCTCAACAATATTATCGTTGGCCCGCGCCTGGCCGCTCTTCAAAAGAAACATTCCATATAGCGGCAACCTGTCCTTAGTTGGATAGCTTACGCCTTTGCTCTGAGCGGTCTTGAGCCAGTCTCCACTAATAAACTTGTCTACATAGTTATCCCAAGTCAACTCCTCCAGCTTTGCTGGCTTAGGCTGCCTTAGGTTCGGAAAAATGCTACACCTAATTTTCATTTATGTCTCCACGACAACCCGAACAAACGGGCCTTCTTCTTTACTACAGTACACCTTCTCGCTCGACACCTTCCAGACAGTCTTGTCATCTCTTATGACTCCGCCCATGACTAGAGCGTCGAGAACACACTTTATCACATTGTCAATGTCTGGTTTTACATCGCATGGCATTCTACCTTCAGGATCTTTTTTTCTCAAAAGTCTTTTGGGTCTTTGAAATACAGCGATGATAGTGACAGAGATAACGCCCTCTGCGGGAGGCCCGTCGTATTGTTGATGAAATACATATGAAGCCCCGCGTTCCCACTCCGCGGTTCCCTTTGGCGTGTATGCTCTTCCAGTTGCCCTTACAAATCTTGGCCTGCCTTTACCTACCGGTTGGCCGGGTACGACAGCATCAAGTATCTTCATTTTCTTTCCCTGATAAAACTGCAAGCATATTTATTACAGTCTTGTTGGGCCAGTCGAAGGCAATCCTAAGTGCAGCAAAGTTCGATAGGCTTGGAACACGCTGCCCTGTCTCCCAGCAACTGACAGTCGCCCGGTTTGTTCCAATCTCCCTAGCAACGTCTTCTTGGCTCAACCCAGCCTTTCTCCGGGACAGTAGAATAAGATCACTGATCAACATTTCATTTCTCCATTCAAAATATACAAAAAAGTAATACTACATTTTTTTTCATTTGACAAACAAAAACATCAGATGTTAGGTATTGTATCGAAGGAGGTCCAAATGGACAAAGACAATGAGTTAGAAAAGATGGTTCAGCAGCACTTGGATAACATGAATTTAGGAATGACTGAATTACAGAAGGAACGCAGGCGAACTTTATGTACTGGAACAAAGGTCTCCAAGATTCTTGGAAAGAGTAAGTTCGGAACGGGGTACGATGTATACGCCAGATGCAAGGGGCTAGTGAAAGACAACCCTCCCACGCCAGCTATGATTCGAGGCACGGTATTTGAGCGTGCTATCCTAGATTACTATGAGATACGTTGCGGAGTTATTCTAGAACGTCCTGACCATACCATGGTTCACCCCACGGAAGACTGGGCAGGCGCAAGTCCTGATGCATTCTATCAGGATGAAGATGGGTGTCTTGTCATTGTTGACGCAAAGACATCTCGCTCTCGTCAAGACTGGGGTGATGAGTTTTCAGATGACATGCCGATCGACTACCAGCTTCAACTGCTGTGGTACGCTTATGTTTTAGGGGCGGCCCTTGACTGTCCCGTAAAGAGGCTCGATGTATGCACATTCTTTCCGATGCAGGATGAGTTTAGCATTTACACCATGACTCCCGACCAAGAGGTTGTCGAAAAGATAGTCGAGCGATGCAGGCAGTGGTGGTATCGACACATCGTGTGCAATGTGGCACCGGAAATTGACGGCAGTGAGAGTGCATCAAGGGTTGTAAACCTGAGCCCGCATCTTGATGATGACGTTCATAAGGGAGATGAGTCTTTAGTCTCTACAATTGAAGAGCTTCTTAGTATCAAGAAGCAAATCAAAGATTTAGATTTTCAGAAGAAGACTCTAGAAAACTCTATCAAGAGTTCAATTGGGACATCTTCTGGTTTATATTACGCAGGCCGAAAGGCTACATGGAAGGAGCAGAAGGGGCGCTCGTCTGTTGACATAAAAAAGCTTACAGAAGACCACCCAGATCTGGTAGAAGCCTACAAAAAAGAAGGCAAAGCATTCAGAGTTTTAAGAGTTAAGTAGCAAAATTTAGGAGAGAGTCATGAAAAATATAGCAACAGCAGTCTGTAAAGTTATGGCGGCAGCCAGTCACGTTCAAAAAACTGGGAAGAACTCCTTCCACGGGTACAATTATGCATCCGATGCAGACCTTCTTCGGGTCCTGCAGCCCGCGATGGCAGATGCCGGTCTCATCATGGTACCCACCCAGGTCGCGCAGAGCGACAAGCAGCTCGATAAGGGGAAGATGCAGACAGACGTGCACGTCCAGTACACCCTAGTCCACAGCAGTGGGGAGTCTATAACTATACAGGCAGTAGGCCGCGGAATAGATAAAGAGGACAAGGGGCCATACAAGGCAATGACGGGGGCGCTAAAGTACGCACTTCGGCAAACCTTCTTGGTCCCTACTGGAGATGACCCAGAGTCTCACAGCGCCGTACACAATGCGCCTCCTAGAGCCCCCTCGACCGCGCCTGCGCCTAGCAGGTCCTCTGAGAAGAGGGCTCGCCCTGCCGCGCCTCCTGCGCCCGCCAGTGTCGGCACTCCGGCATGTCCCAAGTGTGGTGGTGATATGCACGACTTTTCGGAAGAGCGCCGAAAGGGCGGAAACAAGCCTGCGTATAAATGTAAAGATGGAAGATGGAATCACAAGACAAAGACTACCGATGGATGCGACGGCATTATTTGGAATGTCGTGGAGTCCGGTGGTGCCCCGAAAAATGAGAAAGTTTCAGACATTGTAGAGGGCTTCGACGACGACATAATTCCGTTCTAAAGACGAGTCGCTTACATTTTATCTTTCGTTCCACCCTCGCCTTTTTGGTGTGGGTGGTTTTTTTGTTCAAGGTATGGTTCCGGTTGGGGGAGGGTTGTCCTGAACCGAGACCCCAGTGGCGCTCATCATATCGATTCCCTTTACTCCAAACAGTCCAGCCAGAATCACAAGTATGACTACGAGTGTTTGCGGGGTTAGCAGGCTCTGGACCCACCTTTGTTTCTCAAGAGTGGCTTCTGCTTCTTGGAGTTCCCTTTCGGCCCTGTACTTGCGGGACTCTTCTGCCCGCTTTTCGTCGGCGGATGCTCTGGCTTTCATGATGTCTTTAAGCTCTAACTGTGACGTGCACAGGGTATTAAATCTTTCTTTCTGGCGCTCTTCTTGGTGGTCTAGCTTTAGCGCGAGTTTGCTGGTATCAACCTTCAGGGTGTTCACGTCCCCCTCTAGACTGGCAATACGCTTTCCTTGTATTGTTACAGTATCTTCTAGGTTCGTCATTCAGCACTCTCCAGCCACTCTTGAACGCCTGTTATGTTTAGGCTTGCTATATGCACAGCACGCTTAGAGTATATCCTGTTTGTCCATGTTTGTGTTACCTTGGATGCCCAGTCGGGTCCTGGGTTCAGAACTTCGCGTAATGGGCCTATGTCATTCCATCCGGCTCCGTCAATTGAATCGTTTGCTTCGAGCGTAAGTATCTTTCCGTCCTCATTTTCTGCTAGGACAATAAGACTGTGTCCACCCGAGCTCGTAAACCATTGAACAAGCCACGGACCCTTACCGGGCTGCGGGCTTCCAGTGCCCCACTCTACGGCCACGCTTGGTCCCCAGTTGGGTATAGACCCGTCATCGCTTGTGGACACCATCCATTTAGACCATTGATCACCAGTAAATCGAACACCCTCAAACGCTGCTGACAGCAACCAGGAGGTGAAAAGAACACAGTTAGTTGTCTCTGTTCCAATCCTTTTTAGGGAAACACCGGGAGGATTGCTGGGACATTGTGCACCAGACAATTGATATGTCTGCGTCATAAAGTTGGAGAATAGATTTGAAACCTGACTCATAGATACTTCGACGCTTGTCTCTGATTTTGATTCAAGACTTGCCCAAGTTGATTTACCTACAATGCCGTCAGCAATGAGCCCGTTGTCTGATTGAAACTGTTTTACGCTTTTCTCTGTACCAGAACCGAAAACACCATCAATGGATGTATTGATTCCGTGTTCGTTTAAAAGAACCTGGCAGTATGAAACATCTTCTCCTTGAGACCCTTTTTTAATAACGCTTAACATTGTGCCCTCTCGTTAGTGCGTATATCAGATCAGGCCTTGCTGTATCTAGAGATTTTTCTTTTTAGCGCATCCTTACGCCTGCTTCCCTTTTGCCTAGATCCCAAGCCGCCGTCTTTATCGGGGTCCTTGTTTCCCATGTTTTCTTTTGCAGAAATCACGACGGTACCGCCGCCGTGATTGTTGATTCCGCCTTTGTGATGGACATGCTGGTCTTCAGGGAGGTCTCGGCCCATCTCTTTTTCTGTGTCCCTGCGAGATTTGTTTCTTTGCGCACGATCCTTCTTGGCCTCATCGCTTGAATGAAACTTTCGATATTCATCGTCGTAGTCTCTCTTACTCTTCGGCATCGTCTCTACCAATTTTTCCTTCGGCCTTAAGTCGATCATAAACCTTCTGCACAACAGGGCGAAGTGTTCCACGAGCAATTGCACGGAGAAAAATTCCGTCCACTGCTTCCAACGCAATAGACACAACCATGGGCAGCCCAGTCCAAGTAAGGAACTCGTCGGCGTGCTCACTCAGGTCATCAATGACCTCGAGCATCTTTTCCTCTCCGGGCAATAAGTCTCCTGCAATCTCCAAAATCAATGGCTCTGCAAGCTCTTCCAGCTTGTCCATTTTGATGCCTAAGAACGGCCCCCGATTCTCGCGCCGGACAGCACGTCGCTCTTTGCGGAGCTCTCTCTTTTTGTCGGGGGTAAGTGTCTGTCTCTCTTCTTTGCTTAATAATGGCATGCCAATCTCCTACTTTGAATTACTTACTTTTTGTTAAGGCCTGTTTTAGCGTACTGCTTGCCCTTGGCTGCGGTCCTTCTTTTTGCTTCGTTTGCTCGAGCAAGCTTTCTTCGACCGGCTGGAGTAGACTTCATGCGCTTTATCTTCGCTGCTGGCTGATAAACCTCTCCGGTGGCATCAGGGCCCTGCGTGCTGGGCTTGCCGCTTGCGGTTTGCCAATCTTGCTTACCCCATGTTTTTAGCGATCTTTGATCTTTAGTAAGCGCCATTAGTCCTTATACCCCCCCTTGCACTCTGACCTGTAGAGCCTTGCCAACATCTGAGCTTTCCTCGCACTCCACTGACCGGGCCTGCCCCCTTTTCCTCCGGACTTTATTCGATTGAAAAGCTTCTTTCTACATCCGGGCTTTGTGTAGTTTCCAGATTCATTCACGCGAGACTTAGACATTTACCACTTCACCCTGTCAGCCCAGTACGCTGCAGAACAAGCGCCCTTAGCAATGTTTTTCCTATGACGTGACTTGAAGCTTTTTCTTTTCTTGCGCATCTTATCGGACTCACCCTTCTTCGCTTTGCCCGCAGTTTTTGCGCCCTGCTCTCCAAAACGGATCACCTTGAGCTTGCCGTCACAGTTCGCTACAACAACGTGGGACTTCTTGGGGTGATTAGGTGTTCTCTTGGGCTTGCCTACACCAGACACACCGATGCGGCTAAGAAGGGCAGCTCTTCGTTTTGCGTCGGTGCCTTTCATAACAGCCCCTGACTAGAGCGACCTTGAAGGCTCCCTCCCTGCGTCGCATGACCTTGAGGCTCGGAGCCGCCTCCTCCAGGTGCCGTCACTACACAGTCTGCATCGCTGTTGGTAGATCCATCGATAGCGAGGTTAATTGTATACGTGCCAACGATGTCTGGCGTGAAGGTAAAAGTGGAGGTCCCGATACCCGCCAAGCCACCGTTTTGCAAAGTGTAAATAGTAGAAACCTCACTAGTTGAAAGGACCCTTGACCAAATCGCTAGTTCGTCGATAGTCTGCTCTCCATTGCCGTACGTCCCTAACTGACTTGCAAAAAAGTCATTCGCCAAGCCAGTTAGTGCCGATGAATGTGCTTTAGTGGCCACTTCGCTTCCGTTCAGGTAGCCTTTTATCGTTGACCCATCCCAAGTAAATACAATGTGATTCCAGTCACCCGGAGTAACCGTAAGGTCTACAAAGTCAGTGTTGTAATCGCCCACAAAAAACCGAATCGCTGTAGCGTTTAGCCAAAAAGCCCCAAACCCCTCACTCCAAGTAAAAGCGTTAGACGCACCCACAATTGCATCAAAGACTGATGGAGTCCATGCCGCATCACCTTTGAGCCAAAGGCTGATACTAAAATCCGCAGAAATAAAGGTCGACGCAGCACCAAAATTTATGTTGTCAGCTACACCAAACTGATATGCTTGTGCGCCGACTTTACCGGCAACTAAACTAGCACCCGTGACCGTACCGTTACGGCTATTACCAGAGGTGTCGTTAGCATTACCCTCGAAATGCCAAAGACCCTGATTATTCGTCATATCAATCGGGGATGTCGCTTGGCTATCCGGAAAAGGAACAGGTCCATTGTCAAAGGGTGCCCTAAGAGGAGAACCCCCCGGTACGGACACCCATCTCCATTGGTAGTATTCAACAAGCGTAGATGCAGAGCCGTCGAAGGTAGCGGGAACACCGGGGGCACCTGTAATATCAGGCACAATAGCGGCAGGGGGAGGTACGCTATGGACCACACTTGCGAACATACCGTGCAGACGACCATTCTCGGCATCTACTGTATGAACTACGCTGGCAAATTGCCCGTGCAACCTGCCATTTTCGGGAGCCACTGTATGAACCACGGATGCAAATTGACCACGGAGGGTGGACGGCCCAATCAAATTACGAAGAGAGTTGCCGCCATTTCCTTCGTTATAAATTGTCGTGATTTCGCTAGCGTCAAGGGTGCGGTTCCAAATTGCAAAGTCGTCTATTTTGTCAGCCCATCTTTCATTAAAACTGCCGTGGTTGCCTAAAGATGCCACGCCGTTTGAGCCGGGCCAGCTTGAAGGGGTGCACTGCCCAACATATGCGCCGTCAATGTAAAATCGGACAATCCCCCCGCTGTCTCGTGTGGCAGCGTAATGGTGCCAGCCGGTGTAGCTAGCTGCATTTATAGTCACCCCGGACCCTGTAAAAGTATTGTTTGACCAAACGCCAAGCTCATCAGAGTTGTTGATAAGCATATGATAAGAGCCGTTAGAACTGCTCTGATTATTTGTGCAAAAAGCCCGGTATCCAAACCCGTCTAAGTCAAACCCCCATGCAGCAACGGTCCATGTGCTTACGTCTGGGGTGATCGTAATAACAACGTCATCACTGTCGCTGCTATATTCCCAGCAGTCCCCAAACAGGCCCGTGACAATACTGATTGACGACGGGGTTGCTGTTCTACTTCCCCATGAATCTGCGAAATCTTCACACTGGTAGTACGCAATCAGGTTTTCGGATAATACCGGCATGGACTATACCACTTCATACTTGACGTTGATGGTACTTGAGCCTGTTAGTCCTGTAGAAGTGCTGTAAGCGTAGGTAGTGTCATTCTGGTCTGGAGTAACCGTAGCACCATCGGTGTAGGCTCCGCCGCTATCTCGAATCGAGGCAAACGCTTGGAGGTTGGTTCCACTGCTATATGTGTGGTTGGTGCCTCCTCTGACGATTCCGGGTGTGAGCCCTAGCTCAGTAGCCAAAACCGCCTGTGTGACTACATTATCGCCGCTGCTGGGCGTGGCTTCTTGCGTGTAAGTAGCGTTGTCATAATTCCCAGCAGTGACCGCAACTTGGTTTGTTCCGCCGCTTGCGGGTGACCACGTTCCCACGTCCGACGTGTCGGCACTAGGGGCTACCCTTGTTACGAAAACAGGCGTGGCAGCATCGGCCTCGCTCGTGCCAGTATCGTATCCAATAACTTGGGCTGTTAGGGCCAAAGTATCCGAAAACCCACCGCTTTCAATCTTGGCCTGTGTTTCGGTTCCCGTTGGGCCGGTGCTATCGCTTCCCGTCGCAACTTGTATACCATCAATAAAAAACGTCGCGGTAGCCGTACCGGGAGTCGTTACACCAAAATCATAAGAAATGCACAGATAATGCCAATTCTCAAGCGTCAACAAAGCCGTACCGGCTTGAAAATCGTCAATGATGCAACCCACCACCCCCGTGGTAGCATCGTCTATCCACATATACGCTTGCATATCGCCGGGGTCTGTGACACCCTTTACTTTTATCAAAACAGAGTTGAGGTCGGAATCCCAAGTCGTTTTCGCCTTGACCGCAGCAGCCGCTCTTCCGGCACCGGGAAGGATTCCGGGGAAGACTATAGTCCTCTCCGACGTGGTTCCCCAGCTATATTTGGTTCCGGGGTACGATGCGTAAGAGTACACATTATCGGCCCCTGTGTATGCAGCCTGTATCCCGAATGATTTGGGAAACACGAAGCTCATATAGGTCAAAAGAATTGACCTCCCCTCATTACCAAATGCCCAGCTCCATACAACCGCCATACTAACCTCCTACCAAGCCAGGGTAGTCAGCATTGACTTCCTCGGCGGTCTTTTCTTCCCAACCGGATAGCGCGTCCTGATTCTCTGGACAGTCTAACACGTAACGACTCGGGACAATCTCTCGATCTAATTTAAGTGTATGAATGCCTGGTTTTATACCACTCGATGCGCGAACAATAGTGCCGTTGTCATCTTTGCAATAGAAATAAATTCCAGACTCTGCGTCCTTAATCGTTGGGACATAAAAATAAGCCATTACATACTCCCGCCTTGGCGTTGGAAGTACACCGTACCCGTCGCCGTTCCCGCATCTACCCAAACCACAGCACTGGCATGGCGACCACTGATTTGTTCGATACGAGAAATGTAACGTCGGGGTACTACCGCAGAGGCAGTTCCGTTTACATTCAACAAGTCGATCTCAATCATGTAGTCCTGCACAGAGCTGATGCCTGTAGCAGAATCAATGTTGTCTACTTGAATGTAGCCCCAGTCAGCATTTGTACCCGTGGACGGAGACTGCTTACCGGAGAATCGGACCTTGATGTACAGCTTTGTAGATGTGCTACCAGGATTAGTGGCCACATCAACGAAGATGTCCAACTGCTTACACCCTTGGATGTTAACCGCAGTGGTATGGCAGTCCGGATCTATTTCAGCAGCAGGAGCGTTAGCAGCTACTTTGAATGCACCTAAAGCACGGACTTCGGCTTCGACTACATCGCTGTAGCGCAACCTTGGAAAATCAGAATTAGACATGATGTCCTCCTAATAAAAGATAAATTAGGCGGCACCGACACGAGCTTGAGGAGCTAACAGAACAACACCAGTAGTAGCGTCTTTTTTAAGAACGATGCCAACCTTAGTTGGAGAGCCGCCACCTGCAGGAAGTCCTACCTGCCAGTCGCCTGCTGCTGCACTTAAAGATGCGTACACCGGAGAGCCCACTGCAGCCGCGGCAGAAGTGTCCACACCGGTAACAATGTAATTTTCTCGGACAACTCCGCTTCCACCGTTAGGAATTTTTGTTCCGGCGATAAACTTCGGAGCGTCTACAAGACCTGCAGGTCCTGCGCCTACGTCCAAAGGCTTAACCAATAAAAAGGCACCCGATGAGTTAACACCAGAGATTTGGACAATCTTGCCTTTCTCGATGTCTGCACCAGTTTCGTTCATTACTTGCCACGAACCTAAATAATCGGTAGTGGTATTTGCTTTAATTCTACGGGGCTTAATGGCCATTTTAGACTCCTGTTCCTATTCCACGGAAGTTGTGGGAAAGATAACACAAATTGATAAAAAATTGTAGGGGGTGGATAATTTATTCG
>JAAHTG010000181.1_pt1 | contig 60002 bp, 61 predicted proteins | sample 6116081 | NCBI WGS metagenome assembly JAAHTG01 (sample SAMN13939989, study PRJNA603662) | sponge metagenome | isolation source: marine sponge | host: Mycale hentscheli | place: New Zealand | collected 2005 | reverse complement strand
AACATCTTCATCAGTATCAACATCTTCACCAGTATCAACATCTTCACCAGTATCATCCCAAGGTGCTCTTTGGTTTTTAAATGGTGTACCGTCTTCGTTATAAACACCACCTAAAGTTTCGCCGTCTCCTGCAACTAGTTGGAACTTACCTGCTTGAGTTGGATGAGGAACTAAAGTATAAGGCTCATAAGTAGTGCCTGTATCAACTTCTTCACCAGTATCAACATCAGGATCACCGTCAGTATCGCCGTCAGTATCAGGTAGGTTAAGTTGTTCTCCAGTATCAGGATCAAATACATCAGTAGTGCCATCTGGACTAACAACTACTATATTACCTTCTTCGTTAGTGTACGTTACATCTCCAGTTTCGGCGTCGTACTCAATACCACTTATATCTGGGTTGTTAGGGTCATTGTCTTGGTTGTCAGCTATGCCGTCCCCATCAGTGTCGCCTTCACTACCATAGGTCATTGCCCAGTACGTAGCTAATTCGTCATCTAAACTAGAATCTGATGTGTATTCTCCATCAGCATTGACCATTAAAGCGGTTACGTCTTCAGGGGTATACGTTAACCCTGAATCTCTTAGTATGTCAGTGGCTTCGACGGTACTTGTATATGCATCGTCATACACTATATCCATTACATTTGCTACTACAGTAGTAGCGCCATTAAATGCGTCATCCATAGCATCTTGTAGTTCTTCGGGAGAAAGAGTTAATCCGCTATCTAAAACAGCCACTAAAGTACTTAATGCTTGCGGATTTTGGGTTACTGCCGCAAAAACACCCATACCTGCATTAGCTAAGTCGCTAATACCCATCATAGTAGTACTTACACCTAGACCCGCTGCCATACCTAAAGCAGTGGCTACCCCGTTTTCTTCGGATATGTTTATAGAAGGGTCTATTAGATGTAGTTCTCCGTTTACATAATCTGATACAAGGTACTCTTCACCTCCTTCACTAATAGTTTCTCCGCCCGCTGCTTTTAACCTATACTTAGCTCCAGTTAAAACCTTTTCCCATAAAGGCAACATTTCGTCGGGTACTTTACCATCAATAAAAAATTTATTTAGTTCCATACCTCCCGCTACCATTAGAGCAGTAGTGGAAATACCCGCCACAAATGCAGCATTTGTAGCTAATGTTAATGCGTATTCGGTAGTTTCTTCGTTAAACGAATTTATATAATCTTGTTTAGCTTGGCCTTTTAACCCCATCTTATCGGCTTCTAAACCTAACATTTTTACTTTTGTATCGAAGGCTTGTTCATAAGTACCTGTAAAAGTAGCGCCCGCGCTTTCTCCAACATCAACAGCGGCAGCTCCCGTCAAGCCAAGTTTCGTGCTTAGACTACTAATAAAGTCGTCAGTCAAACCTAAGTTTTTTATAGATCTAACGCCTTCTAGTATAGCTTTACTTCCTAATTTAATTTTTGAACCTGCTACTATGGAAGCAAATTCAGAAGGAAACTCCACTATTATAGTCTGACTAAGAAAAACATTAGGGTCTTCATAGGCTGTTTTTAATACATTTTTCATACCATGAAAAAATGCAGGTGCTCCTCTACTTTCGTCTCCCCCTTTATAGTCTCCTTTTTTATGGAGAAGGCGGTCTCCTTGCGGAGTACTTATGTACACGTCTTCTTCGTAGTATTCAATTGGAGTATTAGGGTCGTCTACTGCTTTAGGTAAGTTTGCGGCAAACTCATTGGATCTTTCTATAGCGTCGTTATACTCTTGAGTCCTTGCTCCCTCCGCAATAGTAGTCCAGTCTTTAGCGAATTGGCTTATTGCCCCTCCATATTCTTGAGATACTGAGTCCGCTAGTCCTCCTATAAATTCTGGTACTTGAGCCATACCTTGATTTAACACCGAATATAAATTTTGAGGGTGACTCCATTTTTCTTTATCTAGCTCCCACCCTGTAGCTTCTTCTACTGCATCTACTGCTTCTTCTACGTATGTAGACCCGTCATTGAGGGCATCTAGGAACCACTGAGGTACATCTATATCTGGACTATCTGATACCCATTCTCCGGTAGCGTTAGAAACGTATCCATCAGTTAAGTTGTTATTATTTACTTCTTCTGTAAATTGTTCAGGGTCGTATGCTGGAGAATCAGGATTACCCATGTCCTCTAATGTAGGCGCAGAGTTGGGGGTATTAGGATTACCTCCTTCGGAGGTAGTATCATTATTAGGAGTAAGTGTATCTCCTTCGGAGGTAGTATCATTATTAGGAGTAAGTGTATCTCCTACTGCTTCTGGGTATACCCGCTCATTAGTTTCTGGGTCTATACGGTAGTATTCGTTAGTCTCTTCGTCTTCTATATACAGATCCCCATCTGAAACATAAGGATCATTTGGGGGTATAGTCCACTCATACTGCCCCGTTTCGTCGTTATATATTTCTCTAGCAACACCATTTACTACGTCCTCAACGGTTACACCTTCTGCAAAAGGAGTGGGGCCAGAAACATATGAGTATTCTACTCCTGTAATATTACCCTCGTCGTCGTAACTAATATTTACTGTGGAGTTACCATCACCAGCTAATTCAGATATAGTTTCTCCTATAGCCGCTCCTACATCTAGATCTGCTACAGAAACACCTTCAGATTCGGCTATATCTTTATATCTGTCTACTATGGCTTTTCTTTCGGCAGGAGATAATGCGGTTACATCTATTCCTGTCAGTCCTGCTACCGTGTCAAGTAAGTTACTCGCTTGCGCATTGTTTTGTGCTGTTAAACTTGTTTGGTTTGTTGGTAAGTTGTTATACAGTCCTTGGCTTAGGTAGTGCGCGTTGGCCTCTTCTACGGTAATACCGTTTTGTTCGGCGTAGAACTCGGCATCAAAATCAGGGTTTAAGTTTGCGACAGTAGCTTCATTAATACCTGCTAATGCTTCAGCAAACCCAGACTCGTAGTCGTCACCTCCATCTGATAATTCATCGTATGTACTTTGGTATAAGTCCGCAGCAGTATTGTATGCATCAGTAGCGGCGTTATATTCTTCTGTACCAGCATCTATTCTAGGGATGTAGTCGTTGTTTAGTAGGTCTGTAAACTCGGTTTCTGCTGTATCGTAGGCGGCTTTAGCTTCTTTGTAAGCAGCTATCTGTTCTGCGGTTGCATTAGCATAACCGCCACCCATATCTTCCCATATATCATTAGCTGTATTCGCAAGTTCTGTTAAGTTATCAGCACCCTCAGAAATTAGCTGATTTACTTCGTTCACTTCTGTTGCTGCATCTGCGCGTCTTTGCGCAGCCTCATCAGCTACTATAGCTTGCTCAGTTAACGTATCGTACTTACCACTTACCCTATCCCAAAACTCTGCGAAATCTTCTTGGAAAGTACCGTTATTTAGTGACTGCCTAATAGTTCTTTCTAGTTGCGCTGCTAGGCTGTTTAAGAACGCATCAGAAACATCTCCCCCTAACATAGCCGCGTTTAACGACGTTTGTAGGGAGGTAGCAATCATTTCTATACCACCAGAAGGTAAACTTTCTCCTACAAAACCTTTTAATGTCTCTGTAGTAATTACCGCAGAAGATATTATCTGTGCCATACGAGCTTCGTTAATATCGCCTGTAGCCAACTGAGAAGATATAGCTTCTTGTATCATACTTCTAGCTATCTTACCTATTGATTGAGGTGCTGACCCTTCTATTACTTTCGTACCGCCTTTACCGTCAGGGCCATATACTCTAGTATCTTCAGTAAAAGTACCTATTTCTTCTAGGTCGTCTAGTGCCCCATCAGTTAGCTCGTTTATTTTTCCAAGTACTCGACCTACGCCAACTTGCACGCCGCCAGTTAAGAAAGCCTCTAGAGGGTCTTGGTCTGTTATTAATGCGGCAATAACATTTTTAGTACCCGCGGCCACTGCTTCTGCTATAAATCCATCTGAAGCCGCTCCAACAGCGGCGGCTGCCTCTACACCGAAACTTTCGGCCCATTCTCCAAACTTTTGCCCTACAACATCATATCCACCAGCCATAGCAAACCAATCACTTGCGTGCATGGTCATACCTGAAGCGGCTTTAATAAGTGTAAGGGCTTGAGTCCCGCCGGGAATTATTGCGGCAAGTACATTTACTACGGGGTTGGATAGGAATGTTTCCCAAGTACTTGCTTCAGGAGGGTCTTCGACCCACATCATTACATATTCGCCTGCCCCTGCATTACCATCACTAGTATCTATAAATCTACCAGTTTTTCCCATAGCCTCGTACATGGCTCGGTCTTCGTCAGAAAACCCTTGGAATAAATCAGTGTTACCCCCAGTACTAGGTAGTTTCATGTACAGACGATTGTTATCGTAGTCGTAGGGGTAATCTACTTCAAAAGGTTCTGCAAGTTCATGGAAAGGACGAGCTTGAGACTTTCTTACCATCTCTATAAAAGGCTTACCTAGCAATTGGTCTCTAGCCCACCCTTCGTAGTTTGTACCTGCTAAAGCACCACGGTTGGGATCAAAATTTTGGAAGGCGTAGGCTTTACGTTCCGCTAGAGCATCTTCAAAGCCTTCGTCAGTTCGTGTTTGTGCATACCAAAGGGCTACATCAAAGTCTTCATTTTCTTGGCGCCATTGGTCATACTCTGAGGCGTCTTTTTCAGTTACATTACTCCAATTAAGATCTGTGGCCCATACTGAATCACTACCCTGCCAATCGCTAGTATCTTCATCAACATCATTATCAGATACAGTCCTATCGCCTTCTTGTACCCAGCTCATGGTCGTATTATCAAAAACCCAACCGTCTTCGACTGCTTCTTGTATATTTGAATATCCTAATGACTCCCACCAAAATCCTTGAGGGTCTGGTACACCGGGGCCACTACCACCGCCATCATCTCCTTTTCCGTTATTACCTAGGTCAGGGTCAGAGTATAGAGACGGATCATCTTCTTTTCCGTTGTTACCTAGGTCAGGGTCAGAGTATAGAGACGGATCATCTCCTTTAATTCTATTTTCTTCTTTGTCACGCAGATCTTTTATTTGCTTATCTCGCTGGGCATCTTTCGCTCTAAGAGCAGCCGCTACTCCGCCACCTTGCCTAGGGTTATATAACTCTCTTCTAGCCATTATTTAAGCCCTTAATTCTTTATGAGGATGCCTTGGAAAGACGCCCCCACTTCTACGTTGGTAGTATCGGAAAACGCTCGGCACTCTACATCTGTCTTTTCTTCTACCTTGAGCGGATACGTAAGCGGTAGCACTAACAAGGCGCTCTGCATGGTCTGGATTATGCGCGTGCGGAACGTATTAGAACCGAAGCCCCGCGTAACGAAACTCGCAGTAACGTGTTTATTTGCTAGTGATATTGCAGAGGTAAACGTCACATCGTCTAGGTACAAAGAGTATCCGGCAGGGACTGTATAAGCAGCGATCTGAGATTGGTTGTCTCCCTGTATAACGTGCGCATACGTAACGCCGGTAGGTACTCCAGAACTTACTCCGCTATTAGCCACGTATATTGCTCCAGCAGCAGTGCCTCCACTACCAGAAGTAGCGACAAATATTCTGTTAACACGTAACCACGAACTAGCGTCACCTACCTGCACCTGAGTCTGGCCGTTCATATTCACGGTTACGCTCTTGGCATTATAACTACCATCTACACCCTCTACCGTTACAGTATTGGCACCCGTACCCCCGTTAGAATCAGCAGTGCTGGAGCTACTTATGTACACTGTAGCGGCAGATGTTAGGTATGGATAGTTACCTCCAGTGCCCCACACAGTCTCTTCAGTACCGTTAATGTCGGGATTAAACCCAAACTTATATACGGTACTAGCACCTGCAATCTGGCCTTTTGATACTTGCAATTCATACGGTTCTTGGACTGCCATAGCATTTCTCAGTGCGTTATCTAACTGGTTAAAGTAGATACGCAGTACCCTATTAAACTCTTCAAACGATTGCTGATCGTACACCTGCGGAGGGTACGGCAGCGCGGGAGCGCGGAAGGGTACGTCGTACCTAGTATTGTCTACAGCCATTATCGTCTGCCATCAGAACGCATATCTATTCGGGGAGAACCTAACTGCCAAGTTACTCCAACATCACTAGATTCTACCTTTATAGCAAGCTGTCGTCCACGTACACGAGTAAATATCTGTCCTGTAAACTCTTCTACTGGTAACGTAGCAGTGCGTGTTACTCCTGCGCTATTAGAACCTCCTACAGAAGCGGGGCTATTATACCCTGATCCTGAGTTTTGTAGGGGTAATAGTGTCATAGTAGCACTAGGTGAGCCTACTTCAGAACCGTCAAATGTTATATCCGGTAGTATACGCCATATAAACGCAAACTGATGCCCGTCTTCTAAATCAAATTGCGCTGAGGATACATATGCAGGAATAGCTACTGTAGTAGCAGTTTCGTTGTCATCAACACCCTGTTCATGGTTAACTAGATTATTACTATATGTAGCAGCTAGTGGGTAGTTTCTTAATCCCGAATCAAGCCATGCAGTACGGTTCATAGTTCCGTAGTACCACACCTGTTCTAAATAATTGTATACGACATACCTATCTGACACGTTAGAGTCTGAGGAACAATACCACCACCATATCTCATGGTATGACTCGTTTGTACCTGCAAACACTTGCTCATACTGTTCTTCATTAAAGTCATTAAACACAAACTTACGTAAGTTACACTGTAAAGGTTGGGTGCGTCCATCATACATATAGAACTTATCTCTACCCATCCAGTAGGCTACACCATTAGCGTAAGCTACAGCGTTTTGAGAAGCTATAGATATGTTTTCTCCCACTAACTGAGCATTCCATACAGCAGGAGCGCCTACATACTGTAGTGCATATAACGCTGCGTCTGTCCATACTAGTACTTCTTGGCGTGACTGTTTAGCTGCAACAATCTGAGTACCATTAGACAATATTAAATCACCTGACTGGTTAGTGGCCGCAGGTAGCCAGTTAGTAGCATCTTCTTGATCTGACCAACGTATGAGCATAGGGTTTATAGTTGCAGATGCAAGCTCATTACACCCAAAACAAAACACAAACCTATTAATATCAGACACTAAAATAAGTTTTTGTGACGTAGGTACTTCTGTACCTGTAAGAGCTATTGCTCTAGTGGTTAGCCCGTTTGTGGCGTCCCATATGTATATACCCCCGTCTCTAGGCCCAAAGATAAGGTCTTCACCAAAGTTAGCTTGGCTCCATATACGTATAGAGTCAGTGGATGTAGCACCAATACCCCACGTGCCAGAACCCCAACTACTTGCTCCCCAACCTACTAAGGGTACAACAAACGCGGGGCCGACATTGATTTGATATGTAGCAGTTACGGTGCCTCCACCTGTAGCACTTGAACTAGCATTAGAACCTGCATCGATTGTATACACGTTAGCAGTAGTAGTTTCAGTTAGCTGATACTCGGCATTTAGGGTAAGACCGCCTACGGCACTTGCACCGCTAAAAGTAACGAAGTCCCCATCCGTGTACCCGCCGTTAGCATCAGTAACTTCTACTATGGGAGAACCACTAGTAGTTTCAAACGGGTTAGTCAGGGTTACAGTAGCACGTATAGGTGTGATGTCATTGTAGGCGCCACCGTTCTCTATATAGAACTTTAGATTAGTACCTACACCAATTAGATTCTGACTACCAAGAGTTACCCAGTTCCATAAAGATCGGCATACGCCTAAGAACGTAGTAGCAGATATACGCTGCCACCCACCTATCTTTTCCGGCGTACCTTGGCGAAACCGTATTTTATCGCAGTCATACCAACCACCCTCGCTAGTATATCGCGTGTTCTCGCGGTTTATTCCTGCTTTAAGCGTTAGTTTTTTAAGTGGCATGATCTACTCGCTAGTAACACCAACACATCGGTTCAGTCTTACGAGTGTCAACGTGTATGAAAGTTTTAGCTACACCTACAGACATACCCATAGCTGATGCGTGTTTCACTATAGCTAGGCGTTGTGCTCCACCGGATACCTTAATATCAGCAGCAATGCCTTGCGCGTGTGTTCCTAATTTTTTACCAGCCGCAACTTTAGCAGCTTCTATGCTATGATTTGGCGACCTATACCCAGAAGTAATTATAAAAGGAAATTCACAAACGTGACGTAGGTGGTCTAAGGCTTTTATAAAAGCTGTGTCCATCCCGTTTTCTCCCGTTTCTTGGCAGTCAAAATCTGACATTTTAAAGTAACGAAAGTCACTCACTTTTCTCTCGCAACCCTTTTTACTTTTTCGTAACTACGCATAGCTCCCATACCAAGCATTCCCATAAGTACGGGAGTTAGTAAAGACGGATCAACTTCTGGTACAGTAAACCATATACTAAGTATTTGCGCTATTAACACGTTATATAGTAGACCAGTACCACAAGTCCAACCTATAAATGGGCGCCAACCGGCAACAAACAACGACTTATGAGCCGCTTCAACTTTGTTAATTTCTAACTGCCCTTTAGCTAACGCTATAGCATGTTTCTCTGACATAGTAGCAATTTCGTGTGCCAGAGCGTTTTTTGCGTCTTTATCTTCTATAAATTTATCTAGTAGTCCTGTTACTGGGCCTATTAATGCTTCTAACATTACGACAATCTTTCAATCAAAAACAGACCAATGATAAGGGGGTACATTCCCCAAACCATCATTTCTGCCTTTTTAAATCTAACAGAACCTTCATCGAGGCGTTTCTCTATAGCTTTGAACTTATCTTCGATGGCTTCCATCCTTACAGCGCATTCACGTTCATGGGCTTCGAGTTTTAATAACGCCTCTTTGACAGTAGCCATTAGTTTTCCTCGTCTACCGCTTCATCAACTTCTAGCTGTTGGGTAAGCATATTCATAAATGCTTGGCGGCCTACACTGAGTTGGTCAAGGTTAAATTGAGTGCTTGATATTTTGCGGTCAAGATCAGCAACATGATTGACCATCGTTTGTTGCTCTTCGCTCATGTCTTCTAGCGTGTATTCTACATCGTTGATCGTAATGGGAGTTGTTTTTTTCTCGCCCATGATCTTCTCCTTTTAGTTAGTGAAATTACATTCTACTTGCTTTGTCTTAATCTATCCATAGCAGTGAACTAAAACCGATACTAAAAAATAAAATTGTAAAGATTAAAGCCTTCCATTCGTCCTTGTCTTTCCAATCGAAATTACTCATTCAAAAATTACCGTTTCTTCGGGGTCTACCCATTTGGTCACACAATACGCAGTAACAGGTAGGTATTCATTAAACCTTATTTGCTTTGCTATCAACTCACTGAAATAGATGCATCTGTTTAAGTCACGAAAAAAAGCATACTCCTCAACAGACTCAACGTAGTTATTGCTGATTGTCTGAATCATCAGAACAAACACAAGGGTCTTCACTTTATAACTCTTGTCGAATTGTCCACCCAAGTTACCTTACAAATACAGTCAACAGTTTTATACTTTCGTTGGGGTCTAGCTAACTCCTGACACATATAAACACAGGCGTGTTTGTTAACGTAATATCTGGTCTTGCTCTCATCAACTTCTCCATTGATAAAGAAGATTAAAGCAAAGACCATTCTCACTGTTTTTTCTGTTCTAGCATGATTGCTATAAGCTGCGCTAATTTCTCATCGCTTGCTTTGGCTGTCTCTTGTTGATCGGCTAATCCTTTTGCAATTTGTTGGATAGCCTGAGAATTTAAAGCTACTGCACGACCGTTAGCGTTGGATTCTTTGATAACCTCAACGACAGCCTTTTCAACTCTTTCAACTTCTGATTTTGTAGCCTCTGCTTGAGCCATACTAGAACCATAGGCAATCGCAACACCCAGACCAGAGATTACAAAAGGCAATGCCCACGTGGGGATAGATACAGTATTCTCACTCATTGTTTAGCCTTATTTCCTAGAAACGCAAATTGCTCAAGGATTTTGTAAGCCTTAGCAACTAACGCATCGTCTTTTGGTGTGTCGGTGTAATCACAAATAATACTGGCAATAGTTACCACTGAAGTTGCAAGTACATATAAATCAATTAAATAATTCATGATGCGGTATATCCTTTACCTGCTGTGATGGCAGAGGTTGTTGCAGTCATGCTCTCACTGCCCCAATCGCTTTTAGCTTTCATAAGTTCAAGGTGTGCTACGTTCCTATCTACACAGTCTTGACGGTCTGCGGCATCATCTTCTGCCATTACATTACCTGCGATTACGTCTGTAATAAGACTAATGCTGTGACCCATTGCTGAGTAATCGGATGCTAGTTGTTCTTCGGTACGTTCTACTGTTTCTTCGCTCATGGTTATTTATCCTTCTAAGGTTTCTATTCTTGCAGTTAATGATTCAATCAAGGCTTGTTGTTCTTGGATTGCTTTAACTAGGATTGGTACAAATTTGCTGTACTGTAGACCCATCTGCTTGCCGTCATCAGTGTGGCTAGAGACTAGATTAGTTTTGTTGTCTTTGTTGTAACCTGCGGCAATCTCTAGGGCTTCTACTTCTTGAGCCTTGAAACCAATGTCTAGCCAATCTTCTTTGTGAGTGCCGTCTGGAGTCTGTGCGACTAAGTCATAGCCATCAGCACGTTTGTCACCATACTTGCTACGCTTGTCCCACTTGTAGGTTACAGGCTGTAGGTCTTTAACAAAGTCCAAACCAAGGTCTAGGGCTGTAAAGTCTGTCTTGTCTCTTGCATCAGAGGCTACTGTCCAATCTACTTGGATGTGTGCAGAAGAAATGTTTTCATCGCCCAACCCAATTTTATTAGATGCGCTAGTCTGCGCCCCCCCCGGACTTCCAGTTTGAAGCGCATCAAAACCAAGTGCTAAGTTATTAGCTCCAGAGTTAATTGCTCTACCTGCGTTATATCCTAAAGATGTATTCAGAGTCCCTGTACAAACATTCAATGCGTTCATGCCTACAGCAGTGTTTGCATCTCCACAATTTGCAGACAAAGCGACCTTGCCTATAGCAGTATTAGCTTCACCAGTAGTAATTGCATCACCTGCAAGACCACCCACGAATGTATTATTTATGCCTGTGGTTACTGCGGCTCCTGCACTCATTCCTAATGCTGTATTACTTGTGCCTGTGGTGTTTGCGACTAAAGCACTTTTGCCCACTGCTGTGTTGTTATCCGCTGTGGTGTTAGCATACAAAGCACTTTCGCCCACGGCTGTGTTGTTACTTCCAGTAGTGTTTAGACCTAGAGCATCTTGACCAAAGGCGGCATTTAATGTGCCTGTGGTGTTTGTAGTTAAAGCAGTCTTACCGACTGCGGCATTACCTGAACCTGTAGTGTTTGCGGCTAAAGCTGATTTACCAACGGCAGTGTTGTTAGATGCTGTTGTGTTTGCTGATAAAGCACTTTGACCAACAGCTACGTTATCTGAACCTGTAGTATTTGAGTCCATTGATACATCGCCCACTGAGACATTTCTGTTACCAGTGGTGGATTGTCTTAATGAGTTATAACCTAGTCCAACATTTTCAGCGCCTGTAGTGTTTGCGCCTAAAGAAGAATAACCAACTCCAGTGTTGCGAGATGCTGTAGTGTTAGCGTCTAGCGCAAACGTACCGACGGCTGTGTTGTTAGTGCCTGTGGTATTAACGCCTAAAGCATCATACCCAAGACCCACATTCCAATCGCCAGTGGTGTTGTCGTTTAATGACCTAAACCCTAATGCTGTACAACCTGTGGCTGTTGTACTAGCGGCTAAAGCTAAAGTACCCACGGCTGTCATTTGTGCGCCTGTGGTGTTTGCGGCTAAAGCTGATTTACCCACCGCTGTATTATTAGCACCTGTAGTAGTCGAGCCTAAAGAGGACTTACCCACTGCGGTGTTATAACTAGCCGTAGTTGAGTTTGATAAAGCACTATAACCAATGGCTACATTTTCTACGCCTGTAGTGTTTGTGCTTAAACTAGACGAACCGACAGCCGTGTTTTCACTAGCGGTTGTATTAGCGTCTAATGCTAGTGCGCCAACTGCTACATTGTCTGCACCTGATGAGGCGTTGTATAAAGCGTGTTTACCGATAGCGGTGTTACTAGAACCTGTTGTAAGGTTAGATGCCGCACTTTTACCAACCGCAGTTGTATCGTCTGCTGTCGTTACAGATATAGCCGCCTGATGCCCCACAGCAGTATTATTAGAACCTGACGTATTAAACTTTAAGGCCATACGACCCACAGCCGTATTATTACCTGCCGTGGTCGCTGTGCTTAATGATTCATACCCTACAGCTACGTTTTCTACGCCTGTGGTAATTGCATCACCTGCAAGTGCGCCTATGAGAGTGTTTTGAATACCTGTGGTGACTGCGCCTCCTGCAAGCTGACCAACGGCTGTATTTCTAGCATCACCACCACCACCTGAGTTTTGATTTTTCAGGGCTTCAGAACCAACAGCAGTATTACCGTTATTGTTGGTTTCTGAGCTTAAAGCAAGAGTTCCAATAGCTACGTTGTTGTCTGCGTCAGTTAAGGCATCACCTGCAAGACCACCGATGAGAGTGTTGTTAACGCCTGTGGTTATGTCGTTTCCTGCAAAATAGCCGACTGCTGTATTATAAGTATCTGTAGCTGTAGTAAAGTTTTGGTTTTCTAAAGCCTGATTTCCTATTGCAACAGAGCCATACCCTTTAGTGTCTGTGCTTAAAGCCTTATATCCGACTGCTACAACATTAGCACCGACGGTGAGCGCGTCTAATGCTAAAGCACCAACTGCTACATTAGCATCGCCTGTGGTGTTTGCTCTTAAAGCCACATTACCAACGGCTGTATTATTACTTGCCGTTGTATTTGCATTTAAAGCATCTACTCCGATAGCAATATTATAGCCGCCTGTTGTATTTCCTCCCAAAGAAGATTGGCCTATAGCAACATTAGCACTGCCAGTTGTATTTGAATCCATAGCAATCTGACCAACTGCTGTATTTTCTGAACCTGTGGTGTTTGCTTTTAAACTTTCATAACCAACTGCTGTATTATTAGACGCAGTTGTATTGGCGTATAAAGACCTTAAACCAACAGAAGTGTTACTTTGTCCTGTAGTGTTAACGATTAAAGAAGCAAAACCCAAAGCCGTGTTATTTGCACCTGTGGTGTTATCACGCATAGTCGCATAACCAACTGCTGTATTTTCTGAACCTGTGGTGTTTTCTCTTAAAGCATTATTACCAACGGCTGTGTTGTTAGATGCCGTTGTGTTACGTAATAGAGCCGCTTCACCTATTGCAACATTGTCAGCACCTGTTGTATTTGTACTAAAAGCACTAGAACCTATGGCTGTGTTTCCACCTGCTGTTGTTGTAGCATCACCAGAGGCGTAACCAATAAACGTATTGTCATCACCAGTAGTAATCGCAGTACCTGCTTCATCACCCACGACAGTATTAAAATTACCACCACTAACAATGCTGTTACCTGCGTTGACACCAAAGCGGACGTTAGAGGTTCCTGCGGTTGGGGTGGATAGAGAGCCGTCTGATGAAATGCGGAATCTTTCCTCAATAGAACCACCTGTTGCTTCAGTTTTAAACAACAATGCTCCAGAATCCGTAGCCCCATCCGCAATTCCGTTGATTGAAGCCAAAGAACTGTCAGTGCTGTTACCGAAATGGATAATTCCAAACGATCCAGAGGTTGACGAATCAGAACTAGTTAGACCAACTACACCGCCAGAGTTTGCTAGGGTATTTTCTACTGTAAACTGTCTACTAGGTGACGAAGTTCCAACCCCAACCCGATTATTACCACCATCAACAAACAGCATATTAGCGTTGCCGTCAGACTCAACGCGGAAGTCTACGTCTGCACCGCCTTCGTTGAAAATATGATTACCATTTGTATCTATAATATATCTATATTGACTAGCAGTATTATCATAAATTGCAAAAGCAGAGCCAAAAGAACCTAATATATAATTTTTATTGCTTTGGTCGGTTTCAATAAACCTAATAACTGGAGAAGCACTTGTTAAATTTAAATCAATAGCAGTCACACTAGAATTAAAAGTAGCCGCACCTGCATCTGACATATCAAGGGTGAGGGCTGTGATGGTTGAGCCACCATCGTTGCCTTGGAAAATAAGGTCTTTATCTTGAACAGCACTAGCTAAATAAAAGCTACCTCCACCGCCTTGATAGGCTGTAGCATACAAAGTACCGCCATCTTTAAATCTAAACTCACCACCATCGGCATCAAGATTAATGTTGCCTGCAACGTCTAGTGTTAGGTCGCCAGAGGCATTGGTAATGTTGTCACCAGCACTCATTACTATGTCTGTACCGCCGGTAGTATTACCTTGGGCAAGTACTTCAGCAAGGGTGTCGAAAGAGCCTACTTGAGCATCTACGTACGCCTTAATAGACTGCTGTGTAGCTAGAGATGTGGCGCTGTTTGACGCCATGTTATCTTCGTCAAGTACCGCTGTAACCGTAGTGCTAGTACCTAACTGTAAAGAAGTAGTGCTAGTTACCGCTTCAACTACGTTAGTTCCATCACAGAACAAAAACATAGTACGCCCATTAGGTACAAGGATTCCGGTACCGCTAGCGGTTTTTAAAGTTACGCTCTGTCCTGCGGCGTTCTTAGCTATGTATATCTTAGACAAGGCTGGGCATACAACTGTACCCGCACCGGACAACTGAGTCCCTGTGTCTGTAAACTCTAGCATCGCACATCTAGATTCGGAGGTAGTTCCGTTTGCTGTGGTTAGTGTATGTGAGTTAGTAGACCACGAGTTAATAACCGCACGGCCTGCGATTGCTTGTTCTACCATAGAAGTAATATTATCGTTTACTACATCTCCCCAAGTACCACTAAGTTCACCCTGTACTGGGAGCGCGAGTTTTAATATCGAAGTGTATTGCGTTGTCATTTGTAAAACCTCATGCGGCTATTCTGTCCCAGTTAGGGTCTTGTGTGTTTGTTGTTCCACTCCATGTTGGAGTCTGACTATCATTTATGACCTGCCAGTTGGGGTCTTGGTCGTCATCAATTTCTCCCCATATATGTACTATTCCTATATATCCTACAGCAGATACTCCAATTAGGGAAACGTCTGCTTCTGCGTTGGTTGTAACGGCGCCAACTTCGCCTTCGGCTTCTACACCTGTTATATGTACGGTTATACCAAATACTACATTAACCGAGCCTATATCTCCATCAGCTTCTACACCGGTTACTGTTACGTCAGCTTCAGCATCTACTGTTAAAGTGCCTACAACTCCGTCAGCTTCTACACCGGTTACTGTTACGTCAGCTTCAGCATCTACTGTTAGTGTTCCTACAGCTCCATCAGCTTCTACACCGGTTACTGTTACGTCAGCTTCAGCATCTACTGTTAAAGTGCCTACAGCTCCGTCAGCTTCTACACCTGTTAACGCTATATCCGCTTCGGCATCTACTGTTAGAGTACCTACAGCTCCGTCAGCTTCTACACCTGTTACAGGAGCGTTTGCTTCAGCGTCTACTGTTAGAGTACCTACAGCTCCGTCAGCTTCTACACCTGTTACTGTTAGGTTTGCTATACCTGTAGCTGTTAATGTTCCTACAGCTCCGTCAGCTTCTACACCTGTTAATGCTATATCCGCTTCGGCATCTATGGTAACTGTACCAACTGCGGCAGCTCCAGCTACGCTGGTAACCATAACATCTGATTCAGCGTCAATAGTAGCTGTGCCAATACCTCCAGCAGCGTCTACACCTGTTACAGAAGTATTTGCTTCCGCGTCAGGTAATACAGTACCAATAACTCCTTCTGCGGCAACGCCATCTACTGATACTATAGTTAAGTCTGTACCCCAAGCCGTTTGGCCCCAAGCGGCACTTCCCCAACCTACGTACTCTACTGAAGATGGCATTTAACTACCTTATGGAGTAGCAATACGCACAATAGCGTTTGTCGCATCTGCCGCGGGAAATTGAACAGTAAAATCACCCGCTGTAGATGTTTTATCTCCACCAAAATCTAGTACTGCAACTGCTGGGTTACTGCCACCTGACTTGTATATTAGAGCGCCTCTAGCAGTGATAGTAGCATCAGTCCATGTGGTGTCCGCAAAATCTAAGAATGCTGTGGTACCAGACGATGCAGGACTAGCAGAAATAGTAAGTGTATTTCCTCCCGCAGTGTAATTTGTACCCGACACTTCATTAGTAGTAGCGTACGCAGTAGTAGCGGCACTTAAAGTTGCGCTAGACGTATATAGTGCTATTTTAAAAGTTTGTGATGTGTTACTACTAAAATCCATCTCTCCGTCTAAAAGAGCGACCTTAAAAGAAGTACACATTGCTTGTGATATTGCCATTTTTTAGTTCCTCAACTAACTGGTGTTCTGAATTGTCCAGAACGATATGTATCTTCGCGTAACTTACCGTCACCGAGATTCTTTAATAACCCTATAGATAACCCGAACATCTTATCATAATTGGCTACAATGTCTGGTTCGCCTTTCATAAATCGAACTGCTTCTACTAACGCGCCATTTAACAACGCAGAGTCAAACTCATTTCCTAGCCATGTAGTACCTGCGGTAACTATAGACTGAGGATAATACCCGTAATGAAGCTCCATAGCATATGCCGCATCTGGAGTTGGGCCAACTATAAAAGAGTCATCATCAAAATATGCGTAATGTTTAGGTAACCCCGTACTTGTAGGATTAGGGTATGCCTCACGTATAAAATTGACATCCTTATTAAGTAGGTAAATATAGTTACCACTACTATCCACAACTGCAAGAGAGTACGACCATAAAAAATCAGTAGGTGCGCCTACATATTTATTACCATTTGTTAATGTACCTGTAACATTTTTACGTAATGCGGGTATCTGAACTGAGTTATATATCTTCTGCTCTGCTTGTTGCGTAAACATAGCAAGTTGATCATCTGTGAACGTGTTCTCACATATGTCTTGGATATTAGCTTTCAGTTCCGTGTAATTCATATTTATGCCATCGGGCCGCGAGCATATAGCCCTTTAGTAGCTGCTCCAGTCCCACGGATTTTTACTTTACCACCCTTAGAATAGGCGCTAGTCATAGACTTACCAGTTTTCTTAGATTCTTTCTTGGCCGCTTTTTTCCCTGCATTGGTATACGGGAATTCTTTATTTCCTACTTTTGGCATATTAATGCTCCTATGAGGTAGTTACAGTAACTTGTCCTATACTACCAGTTATTAACAATACATTGGGGGTTAATTCAAAAGGATCAATTCCTCCACCTACAGGATTCCAACCCCACTGTATATCCCTACTACTATTGTTTCCTGACTCACCTAGACTCTGGTCTGGTCGTGGATCACGCAATGCTTGCGGATCGTATACAGGAAACTCACCCAGCATATTTTGTGGCTGATCTTCATTCCAACATTCGGGACAAGCCTTTATGTTAGTATCTCTATTCTTAACTATTAGGTTGCGCAGTTCTCGTAATTTATACTGAAATCCACATACATCGCAGTACGAAATAGCCTTATTGTTTGATGCAAACTGCGTACCCATAATTATACATACCCTATACGCGGAGCAAACCTAGCTGAGGTTTTTTCTCTATCTTCTCCTGCGGCCATCTCAAATTGTTCATCGTACACAGCCTTTAGCATAGGTACTCTATCTACCATTTCAGGTAACTTCATAGCTATATAGTAAGCTAGTCCAGCTACTAAACAAGGAAAGAACCTAAAATTCATATCTGCGGTGTCTACACCCGTACCAGCGTCCTGTATTCTACGCATCCGCCAATAATATAGGACATAGTCGTTGTTATCGGGTATAGGCCATATGTTTACTTTAGGGGCATCGCGTAAACGCTCAATGTACATCTGTATAGGTCTACCTTGTGTTAACTTATTAGGTATAGATGCGTAGGTACTTACACTAATACGACTTATAGTAAGGTCACTCTGCGTAGCTGTATTTCCACTACCTGTACGTATCTGATGCTCTAACAAGTCAATAGTATCTGCGGGTAAATCATACTGAGTTTGGCCTTTAACTAAATTAATAGTGCCTTCATCAATAGTCCACATGTTAATACCACGGTTCTGCCACTCTATAGTAAGTAAGTTCATAGATCGTCTGGCAGTGCGGAGATCATATCCAGAACGCATTTCTCGTCCCGCACGCTCAAACGCTTCTTCAGCGATCTCTGTGAAGTCCATATTAAACGCTGTAGTTCCTGATGTAGCCATTATTTACCCCACCCTGTCTTAGCTTTGACTTTAGCTTTCTTGGATAAATCTCCGTAATGGAACAACTTTACACTAGTCTTGCTATGGGTTTTGCCTGTATGAAGACTACCATCAGCCATCTTATGTAGACCGCCCTTATGTTCTTTTCCGTCTTTTTTGTAGTGCTTAACGCCCATACCCATTATTTCTTTCTCCGCTTAGTAGCTGATACTCGTCTAGGCTTACCTGCTGGTTGACCTAGTCTTTTCTTTTCGGCTACCTTCTTTTTCTTCTCGGCGCTAGACATTTCGCCAGAGGTCTTAGGAGTCTTCTCAGATACCCGTTTGCTAGGGCGGCAGTAAGGTGTTCCTCTACCATCTCCTTTCTTTCTACCACAAGCCTTACCGGTTTTAACGTCTTTCCAGTCTTCTTGGAACCATCGTTTTAAAGAGGCACCTTTCTCTGTCTTACGTATTTTACCGCCAGACTTGTAATACGTCCGCATTACTTACCAGCCTTTTTCTTCCGGCATTTAGCAATGGCTCCCGACGCATAAGCAGATGGGAACACCTTATATTGCTTCTTTACTTTGGTGTAGCAGGCGTCTTTTACTGTACCGCCTTCCTTATACCCACAACCACAGCTACTTTTTTTGTAATAGCGCCGCACTATGCACCTTTCATCTTGACCATTTTACAAACTCTACCACCACGAGCCATACCGCAGCCACGAACCTTACCGCCTTTCTTCATACGTGGCATAGCGCCACCACTGCCTTGATCCATACCCATTGGAGCACGTTTCTTTCTCTTAGGCTGTGGGCCACCTGTCATAGGTTTTGTAGGGCCAGACTCTGGTACATTCGCTTCGGTAATCATTTTCCGTGCCATGCCACCTCTGTTCATTTTTTTCACTTCTTTCTCCTTATTCTTAGACTTCAAAAAATCTACTTGTTTAGCAGCTTGCTCATCATCTAAAGGCATATTACCTGCGCCTTGTACAGGTTTAGGAGCTTTTTTATTTTTTTGTCCTTTTTTGCCCCTATTTTTTTCGTTCTCTTCCATGCTGTCAAACATCCTAAGTTGCATGTCGCGTTTTGCAACTAAGTCTTTAGTTGATTCTGCCATGTTATTCTCCTAACATTTCCATCGTTTCCTAGCTTGCCGTAACCTTGAATTAGGATCTTTAGCCGCTTTAGGAAACTTCTTCATTTGTCCGGCAGAACGAGCGCAATAGGACTTACGCCTACTCGCCCGCTTACCAGTTGGTTTATCCTCGGTAACCGCGGTCTTTAATTTAGAACCGGGATTATTTTTTCTGTACTTAGCTACGCCTTTAGCGGTCATACCCGCGCCAGATTTAGTGGGGCGTTTATCCCCACTTTTAATGGACATACCTTTCATGCCCACTCCACCGCCTCTTTTATAGTACTTACGCATTAGCTATAAAACACTGTCATAGCAGTAATATTGGTTAATACGGTGATGAAAACATCACTCTGAAAACGCACACCATAATCGGGTATGTTAACGGAATGAGAGTCATTTGCTTCAAAATCAATATCTAAAAGAGTAGACCCACCACTACCATCGGTTATAGTAAGCCGACCTGCGCCAGTAGTATTAGTAAGCACTTGCACTTGTCGTACGCGTGCTGGCCCTACCGCTAGTGAACCTGCTCCAGTAACCCGCTTTGCGGAAACATCAGAACTAGACATAAATGCCTCCTATTAGCTAAGAGCCGCACCTACAGCAGTTACCCAAGCAGCGCCAGTGTTAATAACAATGCAGTATTCGTTGTTGCCGCCACCATTGTCACTAACCATATATGCAGTACCTACAGCTACATCAGCAAAAGCTGGAAGATTGGCAGTAGTTACTACGGGGATTTGAAAGCCATTGTCCGAACGGACTGGGCCTGAAAAAGTTGTCTGAGCCATTATAAAGTTCTCACATGTGAGTTAAAGCGAATCTGTCTACATGTCGTCAGTCGGGTCTGTCAGATTCACCGGATTGTTTCCCGATGTATAGAAACATATCACAGTGTGTGGTTATAAGTCAAACACAAAAAAGGGGGCCGAAGCCCCCTTAGTACAGCATGTTACTACGCTATTAAGCGCCGGGTGATCCAAAGATACCCAGTGGATCGGAAACGCCAAACGAATAACGCTCACGAGCCTTGTAACGGCTGTTGCCGGTATCGAAGTCCGCATCCATAGAAGTAGCCATTGGGCTACGAACGAAGTGCTTCAAACCGTTAGGTACATCAGTCATCAAGAACCATGCGTCAGTGTCAGTCAGATAATGATTGACTGCATATCCGCCGGGTACTGCGCCGTTAGTCATAATGGCGTTGATGTCGTTGTCAGCAGTTCCTACGCGTCCTTCAGTCTCAAGCAAACGAGTTGCAACGAACTGTAAGGAAGGTGGGATAACTAGCTTCTTAGGCTTGGCCGCGATCAAAAGACCACGCTCATCGGTGTAGCCAGCGATCTGAATGATAGCTGCTTCCAAAGAAGTTTCGTTAAGGTCAGCCGCAACCGCAGGGCGGTTAGAGTTAGTTCCACCAGAAACAAGTGGGTGCGCTGTTGAACATAGAGATTGCCCGTCACCGTAAGTGGTGCCAGCAGCAAAAGCATTGTTCAAGATATCTGACGCTTTAACTTGCTTAGTGTAAGCCATAGCGCGAGCCAGTGCTTTGGTGTAACGAGATGACAGAGAGTCATACAAGTTATCTTCAATCGCTTCTTCAGTGATTGAGAAACCCATTGCAACAGTTTCGTGCGTATAACGTGCGCTCCATGCTTCCTGCGCGTTATCATACTCGATTGCAGAACCTTCCGCCTTAGTTGGGGCAGAGCCAAAACCAGACAGTTTAGTTTCTTCTTCAAAAGAACGGTCAGAGGTTTCAGTCTCGAAAATCTCTTTATGCTCTTCACCATATTTCGCGTACTCTAGACCGAATAATGCGTTTAGTCCGGGGAGTAGCTCTTTAAGTAATTGACTTCTTGAAATAGCCATCTAGTTATTCTCCTACGATGCCGGTACCCATTTGATGGTACGGTAGGTTAAATTTAACCAAGACATCAGTCTTAGCGTCGCCAATGGCAGAACCGGGCTTAGTTACAAAGCCGATTACTTTGAACGCTTTAGTTGCAGTAGCAGTAGTAGCGTCCAACGCAATGTTAGACTTGCCAGTGGAGGTGTTTACAGAAGTAGTTGCATTCTGTGCGCCAGTCAAAGGAGCATTATGTCCAAGAGCAGTCTGAGCAATAGCGCCATCAGCTTGTACTTGGAAAGTTACACCCGGATCAGTTACTACATAAGCAGTAGCGTTAGCAGTGCCTGAAGGGTAGTACTGAGCAAAGATCAACTGGCCTTCAGCATTAACGTATTCACAACCAACGAACACACCTAGAGCACCAATGCTGCTGCCGCCAAGGTTGTTAGTAGTTGCATCTGCGCCAGTGCCAGAAGCTAGTTGGACATATCCTGCGTTTAGCTCAACAATAGAACCGTAACCAATGTTCTGAGCTACGCCAGCAGGAGTAATAAGAAAAGCGTCACGGGCACCAGCATAAGGTGTACCGTCAGCTTTACGTACGGGAACAAACCCGTATGGAGAGGCTGTAGTTGCCATTTATTTCACCTATAAAATAGTTTAGTTATGACCCGCTACCAAAGGTAACTTTCGATCTACGATCGTTAAACAAGGGCATTCTAGGGTCGTTTTCTCGCATAAGGCTATTATCGACTGATTGCATCTGCGCTTTACTTTGATCATTATAATAAGTATTACGTTCATCAACCATTTCAACAGGAGCTTTACATAACATCAACCCACCAATTATCAAGTTATCTTTGAACTTTTCGTTCTCTATAGATACAAGAGTAATCTCTGGGTGATCCGATGCCTTTACTGGCTCCCAACCTTCGCGTAGTTTTGAGGACACATTAGTGGCGTCTACGTTACCTTGCGTGCTTACACGAATCCAGCGAAATGCGTAGCCCTGCTCAGGGTTAGGTGAAGGTAATACTTCTGGCCTAGTCCAAGCTGATTTACGGGCCGTTTTTTCACGGGTGACTTCTTCACGTTTAATTCTGTTCTCAGCCATCATACTTTCCTCATCTCTTCTGCAACCTTTTTGGCGTATAAGTCAAGGGGTACCCCAAGTTTCTTAGCAATAGCCACCTGTGTCTGCGTTAATCGCACCTTTTTGGGTGCTGTGCTCCGCGTAGCGGGGGCAACCACATTAGACTGTCGCTTACTTGGTTTTTCCTCTAACTCTTCAGTTTCCCCAAACTCTTCGGGGAAGGTATTTCGCATACGAGAATTAATAGTCTCGTAGTATTCATCACTAGCGGTGTCCACACCTTGCTTAACCAGCTTACTGTGTACACCCATAGCATAAGCTGTCATCTCGTCATCAGAACCGAACCAAGAATTTTCATTTGCCCAATCGGACGCTTTGGTATCTACCTGAATAGGAGCTTCTTGTGGTATTTGTACAGGAATCTCAGCTTGTTGTAAAGACTCCGGTTCAAAATCACCTAATTTATCCGCCTTTATCTTAGCATTTGTTAGCTTTTCTTGTGCGTCCAATAATTTGTCTGCATTTCCTGCTTCATACGCTCGTTTGTATGCCCGCTTTGCAGATAGCACTTCTATCGCTGAGTTCTTTTTAGCTTGCTCCAGTAAAGCTGTTTGATTTTTTTCAACGCTACTCTTTAGCTTGTTATTCTCTTCAACAAGTGATTTCGCGTAATTCTCAAACTCTACTCGTTCACGGTGTGCTGCTTCTTTAGCCCGACGCTCATCGTGATAGCCTTTACTGAAGTGCTGTATTCTTTTACGTACCTTATCTGAATAATCTTCTAACTCTTCATCAGTAAGGTCTTCAGGAGGTTTAGATGCTTTACGCCCTCTATCTGCTTTCGGCGTGTCATCTACAATTTCAAGCTCCACGTCTTCTTTAGCAGGCTTTTCTTCTTTAGCTGGTTTTTCCTCTGGTTCTGATTTACCAGATATATCAATTTCTATAGCACTAGAGTTTTCTATCTCTATATCCTTTTCCTCTTGTTCGTCAGGAAAGGTGTACTCTACTTTTTCAAATCCCATTATCTACTCCTCACACTCGTGTAACGCCACGAGGATCGTTTACTACTGCTTCAATTGAATCGTCGTTCATTAAACGATACTCAACACCACCTACTTTAAAACGCGTACCAGTATTGGCACGGAACATTACATAGTCGCCTGTCTTACACCAAGGGCCAGTAGGAAAACGCTCTTTATCAGAATACGATTGTTTACCCATATCAAGTACAACCCCGATAGTAGACATAATGTATTCTTGGTGCATATCCTTACTAGACTTAATTATGCCACTTTCACCATATGTATCTTCTACTTCCGGCATGGCTACTAAGATACGATACCCCACGGGAGTGGGTATTTGTAGATCAAGCTCTGCGTCATTTTCCGCTTCTTTAGGTACTATATTCAAATCAGTCATTATCTTCTTCCATATAATTACGCGAGAGGTCATTTACATGATTCAGACAGGAAGTGAGACCTCGTAGCATTCCTGTTATTTCTTTGTATTGAGCGAAGTCTTTAGCCCCACCATTACCTAGAAATTCTGTTGCAGAGGACATGTCATCCTCGATTTTATTTTTTAGCACGTCAAAGACGGTTTTAGCCATGATTTATTCCTTACGTTTGCGATCGACCTCACTAGTTGCTTTCATTAAGTCAAGGTCGAGTTTGGTGTTAGCTGTCCTTCTGTCGGCAGCTAGTTTAGCTCCAGCTTTCTGAGCATCTATTTCCAACTCTTGTCTTTCTATTTCGAGTTGTTGCTGATCTATTGTTACATCAGCTTGATCTTTCTGTGTTTTACGCTGTAACTCTGCTTGTTTTAGCTGTATATCAGCTTGATCTTTTTGAGCTTTACGTTGTACTTCTTGCTGCTTGACCTGTAGTTCCGCTTGCTGTAACTGAACTATAGGATCTTGCTGTTTTTGCTGTGCTTGTTTCTGCGCGGCTTCCTGTTGATGCTGCTGTGTAAGCTGCTTACCGCCTTCTGATATGAGCCTAGACAACTGAACTTCAATCTCTTCAGGTAGCTCCTCATTAGGTGGTGGCAGAGCAACGCCCAGCTTATCTTCCAACTGCTTACGGTATCTAAACCCTATATGCTCCGCTAGGTGTGCTTGCAATGCAGCCATAATCTGTTGTGCCTGCGGGTTCTGACCGATGGTTTGAGCAACCATAGGATCTTGCATAAACGACTGATGAGCCATTATATGAGCTTCGTGGTCTTGATTTATAAACGCTTTTATGGGGGTACCTGTTAGCACGTTCATATTTTCGCTTACGGGGTCAGTAGGTCTAATATCATCTTCCGTAGGGACTAGCTTGTCAGCGTTTTTGACGCCGAGCACTTCAATCATCTGCCGATGTAATTGAGGTAAGTTGTATATCTGTGGCGCCTGTTGTGACATCTGTAACACTGCTTGGTACTGTACTACTCGCTGTGCCATTGTAGAGCTGTTAGGGTCACTTACAGGGATTACATCGACCATAGCGTAGTCAGACTGCCGTGCTGCTACTTCGCCTCTATTAGGCATATAATCGTATTCTACGGACGCTTCCTCCGCCATGATAGCCTTGAGCATCTTAAACTCTAACTTCATAGCGTAGTGAACACGCGCCTGTACTGCGGCCATAGGTTTTAGAGTGCGTTCTAGTAGGGCTAACGTAGTTCCTACAGGTGCATTCGCAGACATATCAGATATGTTCATATCACTGATAGCGCCTAAACGACGGCCTTCAGTAGTGATCTGGTTTAACAATGCTAGTAAGGTTTGGCTTGGCTCTTTATAAGGGAGAGGCATTATGTTTTCACGGATGCTGCCTGATGGCACATCAACGTCTTTAAATTCACCCGGTTCTATAGGAGAGTCGTCACCTTTAATACGTAATCCTCTAGACTTTAATCCTCCCGGTAGGTTAGATAAGGTACCAGCGTCCACCAATTGTCGTATAATAGACGTTCCTGCTTTAGCGTACCCCCCTACTATATGAATCAGTCCAAGGCCGTAGAACCCAAATCCGGGGACATATACGTAATGTACGAAGTGTTGACGCTTCATATTAAGCATGTCTTCTTCGTCCCAATTACGACGTATAGCCAGTACGTTTTCAGTGCCGCGCTCGATTGTAAATATATAAGGTTTTGCTAGCCCATCTTCATCATCTATACCTTCAATAATAAGATCTGCGTGGATCTCGTATATCGTATATCGATCATCGTCAGTAATGTCATACCCACCTTCTTCGGCTTTCTTTTCCTCAATATCTGTATGGAAAGGAGCAGGGTCACCTAATTCTATATCTGTGTAAAACCCACTAGCCTGTAACCGCATGACTTCATTCTTGGTCTTACGCATTACATGGGTAACACGCTCGGCAGACTCAATATTAGATGCGCCATAAGGCACTATAACGTCTTCTGCTGGGATGTAGATGGCTGCTTGTCTTCCCATATTAGGGTCAAAGTAAACCTTCTTAAACGCTGATCCTGCAAGTCCTAGGCTATATAACATACGCTCATGTTCTGGGCGATATTCAACCATGTTCTCAGTAAGTTCATAGTTCATGTCTGCTTTGACACGCTCTGCTGCTTCTAACTTATCTTTAGTCTCTTTACCTAGTACTTTAACCTTTACGGGGCCAGCAGCAGGGAAAGTCTCGCTCATAGTCTCTGCTTGGAAACGTATTGCAGCCTCAGACAAAACGGTAGAGTTTACGCCACAAGCGCCTTGCCAAGGAGTTGTACGCTCTTCATACTTAAATCCTAATATATCAAGACCTTTAACGTAGGTATCAGCCCAGTCTTTTCGGCTATCTACGTCTCCATCTACCATACCTATTAGGTCACCTGCTAGCTCGTTTAGGTATCCTTCGTCTATAGCTTCTGCCAGATTAGCGTCAAAACCTAGTAGATCAGACTCGTCCCCGCCCGGAATCAGTGTTATCTCCATACTCCCATCGGATAAAGTAACCATCTCAGGGTCAACTATTTCTATTTCTAGTTCTTTCTCGCCTGCGATTTTCTCTACTTCTACGTCTTCTATGCCTTCTGGTGCGGCGTAGATACCTTTCTCAATTGCCATTTTGTAACCTCTTAATAAAACCCGCTACCGCGATGTTTAAAGTATTTAATTTCTTCTGGCTCATCAGTGGGTAGTCGTATAAATCCGCCTTGTCTGAACCGCATAAGTGCCATAACTGTGGAATCCACTAGATCGTCATGGCTCATAAAGGGAAACCCAGCGATCTCTTCTACTACTTCCTCTGCCCATCTAGTCTGTGGAACCCATACTAAGCCAGATTGCACGATATCAGACACAGAGTTTAGACGTGCTAGTTTATCACCAGAACCTCTATGGGGGGTATATTCTTGTACAAGTAAGCCCATACGACGCATTTCTTGGTATAACGCTACCCCAGAACTCTTTTTCTCTACTATAAAGGCGTCTGGTTCCCATTCCATATACTGATCCATAGCTAGTTCTTTTAGCTCGTGGAACTCCATACGCTCTTTTATACTATTAAGCAAGATTATATTATACGCCGAAGTCTCCTCATTAAGAAACACCCCCCACGTAGTAAGTGCTGTAAAGTCAGCACGGTTGTGTTTTTCGGCTGCGGAGTCAAGGGACATGATTATATACTCACAGGCTGGTGGCCGCTCTGCGTCCCATTCGTTCCACCACTCTCGTTTGACTAGTGCCGCCTCTTCTGCGGTGGGTTGTTGTTGATATTGAGCGTTCCACTGGAACGTAGGCATAGATGCCTTGGTACGTAGTAGGGCTTCAAGATCAAAAAACTCAGGCCATAGGGGTTTTTGTACGGGTTTTCCCGTTTCTTTATCATCTACATCTAGTATTGCAGGGAATTCTATGACCTCATACTGGTCAGCTCGCTCATTTTGAGTCATATCTTTAACTACACGGCCCGTCAGGTCGTCCATATGCCATCTAGTCTGGATAATAGCTACGCTACCTCCGGGCATAAGACGAGTACGAGCACCGAATGTAAACCACTCATATGCCTTTTCAAACACCACAAAGTTACCATTAATAACGTCTTGCTCAGAGTGCGGATCATCTACTAATAGTAAGTGGGCACCACGACCAGCCAATGCGGAACCAACACCACAGGCGTAATACTCACCACCCATGTTTGTGTTCCATCGTCCGGCTGATTTAGAGTCACTTGCAAGTTTTACTGTCGGGAAAATATCTGAGTAGGCTTCACTAGCTAAGATATTACGTACCTTACGTCCGAAGTCTACCGCCAAATCGGTAGTATGCGATACCATCATAACCTTTTTGTTAGGGTTACGTCCTAGATACCACGCGGGGTAGAATATAGATACAAGTTGAGACTTACCATGACGAGGGGGTATGTTTACGCACGCCCTGTCTTTGTCCCCTCTTTCGATTGCCATTAACAAATCAGCCAACATACGGTGATGTTTTCCAACTAAGTAGTCAGGCTGCATGATCTTACAGAATTCAATCAAATCGTCGTGCGCGGCTTTAACTGTACGCCTTTTATCCAACTCATCAACGAGTTTCTCTATCTCCACCACTTCATCAGTAGTAAATTCGTCGATATTATCCAACATATGTTGGATTTCTTCTTGGGTAAAGTCTACAGCACCGTCATTCACTACTTAATAGCCCTAGTTCTGCGTCTACGTCTATGGTTTGGCCGTCTAAAACGACTTCATCTACAGGATTTACCAGTTTTTCTAGCTTATTACGCAGTTTTGCCTTCAAATCATCCGTTGACTGGTGTGTAACGGTCACTTCTGACTTCTCTGCAAACAACCCTACGTCTGAAATCTTACCCAGTAACTCCAACGCTCGAATACGGACACGTGGGTCGGGGTTTTCTGTCTCTAATATTAGCTTATTTGTTACTAAATGACGCACAGAAACGGCTGACTCCACTACAGAGGCACCAAATTCCGTGAGTATGTTGCTAGTTAGCACCAGCGAGGCTGGGGTCAGGTTAGCTATACGTTTGTTTGTTGCTTTTTTCGATGTCTTTTCAGGGTCATCGGCATACGCTAAAGCAATTTTAGCTGCTACGTCTTTATCTTCTTTACTAGGTTTTAATTCTAACCCGTGTTCTGCCAGCTCTAAGGCCGTAGTCTTCGCTGCTTGCGCACGGACACTCAAGTCCACCGCAGGATCGTCATCAAATAGCGGAACCCCAGTCTCAGGTTCGAGTTTAATAGTCATATTGTAATCGCAGGTTGTTAAACCGGAGTGCCTTTGTAACACACTTATTTTCTATAAACAAGTGTAGGTGAGTTACTCATACCATTTATGGTATATATGAGATAAATAAATTGCATTTACGGTATGACCTACACTTATATATAATACCGCCTCTTTTAACCCCCCACTGTATTGAGGCTATTTTGTGTTTGGTATTACTTTGTTTATTATTTCGGCGTGTGTTGTCGTTGTTACAGGATTATTACTTATTGCGTTAGATGAAGGTCTTCCCTTTTAAAGTTCTGTAGGGTGTAAAGCCCTTCTTGTTCTGCTTCACCTGTAAACTTGTTAGGGTTTAAGTTCATACCCGTTCTACGCCCTAACTCGTTTGCCCCCATAATAATTACTTTTTGCATATCTAAGGCTATGAACATATAGAAGTCTGCTAGCTTTGGTGTGCGTAGATTATAGTAGTAGCGGGTAAGTGATCTATCTTCTGTTATCTTAGAGGGGTTTGCAGCCTTTACTTGTAAAGTAAACATATCATTATTGTTTGACTGGCACCACAAATCTACCCCGGAACGGTCTACGTGGTGGCACTCTATACCAGCACGTTCTAGCACATACATAGCAAAAAATTCTCCTACCCTACCTACATGCGATGAGTTGTTTACTCTATTAGATACCTTAATAGCAGTTCTCCTTCACAGCCAAACACGTATATACAGTACAGTATAAAAAATTTTTTACAAGTCAAGTCTTTAAAATAGGTGGGGGGTGTTCCTATATAGAGGGGGTGGGGGTACTGAACTCAGAAAAAAGTGATTTATTTGTGGAAATTAGTAATACATAGAGCGGCGGGACTCCTGCTGTGCCAAGTGGGTCATGGGGGCGGGGTAGGTGTCGCTCCATAGCGGATCATGGTTAAACCTACCATCCAGTCATTTGTTATAACATATGTTATAACTTCGTACCCTATCTATTGTAATTGTGTGTGAACTTGTTAATATACAACCATCTTCAGCAATAACGCTGTTGATAACTATATAAGGTAATACATTATGAAAAACGTTAATGAAGCAAAGGCAGTACCTAAGCGATTCACTCCAGCAGTTAAGGCGGCCATCACTGGCCTAGTTGAACGCAAAGAGGGCGTAGACCTTTTAAGCCAGAGTGTTATTGATGACTTAAAATCAGCAGGTATAAAATCAACTGATTTCATCAGCCCTAAGACTGAGGGATCAACATCGACCCCTGAATTGTACGCGGCATTTAAAGCGGCCATTGTTAAGGGATTCCCAGAGGCCAAGCGCAAACTGATTGAAGCTCCGAATGGATCGTTAAACAAGGAGCAAATGGCACGGAGACGGGAACATCAGCAGTCTATTGGCTCATATATGGGATCATTCAAACGCGATCTATACAACAAGGAGCCAGAGGGAATAGCCAAGGCCAAGGCCAAGAAGGAAGGTGGCAGAGCGGCTCAACAGCCAGTCGGGCAGGCCAAGGTGGCAGGGTCAGCGGCCAAGGTGCTTGAGTCACTACGGCAGGCGGCTAAACGAGCGCAGGCCATTGAAGAGCCAGACTTTGATGTAGTCGAACTGGTTAAACTGCTAGCCAAGGCTCAACAGATTGTAGTCAAACACTAACCAACTATGCCCCACTTCGGTGGGGCTTTCACTCGGAGTAAATTATGAAGAATGAAAAATTGTTGAACGTATTACAGTCGGATGCTGTTGATTACTATCTACGCCAAGGGCATTCAATCGAGACCGCCAGATACATGGCCACCTACACCAAGAGCACTACCGATGCAATCGACACCAACTGGACGGCATTTGAACAGGGCACGCCAGATTGTGACTTATACGATGACCCCGACCTCTACCTTTAATCAACTATGCCCCACTTCGGTGGGGCTTTTTTTCGCCCATCAAAAAGTCTTTTGATACCAGTTCCAGTCTCCGCGTTGCGCCTCGCACGTTGATACGTTGATACCAGTTTAACAAAACGCGTTGCGCCTCACGCGGTATGACACGTTAGCGCGTAGACAGTGTGGTTTGTTATAACACGTGTTATAACATTTTGTTGATACCAGTTATGCGATACGCGTTGCGTCTACGGCAAGAAGTTATAACACATGTTATAACAAAATTGTAATGTTACCTTTTTACCCCCTAATGTTACCTTTTACCCCCTAATGTTACCCGAATGTTACCTTTTTTTACCCCAAAAAGTAACATTATCAGATTGTGCTGTTTCGTGGTTAATCGTTAGTAGGCATAGTTTGGCATATGTGAAAAAAGCCCCTTTTTTTATTTTTTATTATTAAAAGTTTATAATGTTACCTTTTTTAAAAAATTATGTTACCTGCAAGAATTCCTGTACATTGTTACCTCCCCCTTCACCTTAAAAATATTCCCTCATAATTCTCCCAAAAAGGTAACATTGTAACATTGTAGATATATCAATGACTTACCGACCTACACACAGGTACAAGGTAGTACACATGAGTACACTATACAAAACAACACGTTTAGCCACCATTTGACATAAGCCGCTATGGGCGTATAATGGTTATATGGCTTGGGAGATTGAGCCTATACAGTAATACGTCCTAAGACGTTAACACAAAAAGTTATAACACGTGTTATAACAAACCAAGAGAGACTAAGTAGACATTATGAATAACTTAAATCAAGTTGTATCCACAGTAGCACCGCAAGCAAGCGCACCATCAATCGGATCAAGTGCCATGTTATGCGAATTAAAGATCAGTTGTTGGACTGGTCGCAAGAAAGATAAGTCAGCATCAGCATCAGTGACTCGTCAAAGCTATGCCGATAACGGTACGGCATCAGTCAATAAGAAGTTACTTGGTAACTGTGACGAGTTGACGGCCATTCAGAAATTCGTGGCAAACGCACGCAACATTCATTACAGCATGACAATGCCGTGGAGTGATCTGGGTATGCGGTTACTACCTACTGCACAGTACTTCAAGTATCACGAGCAGATCACCGAGTTACAGAGTGAGTTCGATAGTATGGTCGATACGTTTTGTAATAACTACACGTGGGAAGTGAGCAGGGCACAAGCACGGATTGGTAGTTTGTTCCGAGCAGACGACTACCCTAGTGAAGCATCTATACGTGACAAGTTCGCGTTCAATATGTCGTATATACCGCTACCTGATTCGGGTGACTTCCGAGTTGACGTGGGCAACGATCAACGCGATGTTTTGGAGTCACACTACAACGACTACTACAACAAGCAGTTGGGTTCAGCCATGCAAGATGTGTGGGATCGTACGTATAAGGCTCTGTCTAATATGTCCGAGCGGTTAGACTACGGTGGTGGTGACAAGAAGAAGGTGTTCCGTGATTCGTTAGTAGAGAACGTGCTCGACATGGTAGAACTACTTAACGTGTGTAATGTTACAGGTGACAGCCAGATGTCAGCTATGGCACTCAAGTTAGATGACGCGCTACGTGGGGTTACGCCAGATGGACTACGTAACAACGAGACATTCCGTGTCGAAACCAAACGGGCAGTAGACGATGCCATCAAGTCACTACCATCATTGGGGATGTGATATGTATTACGTTGAAGCCTATGACTCAAACGACCGTCAGATACTTGGTAACCTTGACGGACAAACGGTGCTACGTGTGCGCAACTACAAGCGCACCAAGCACTACAAGAACCTACGCACGCTACGTACACACCGCGTGTCGTACTACAACATTGTGGCCGTTGATGGTCGCATAGTTGAAACGCTGTAACTAAACCGAAAGTTATAACACGTGTTATAACAAACTGACTAAGAGACTAAGTAAAAATTATGAATACACAAAATATGTACGCTTTATCGCTAGACCAAATCGCCAACGCTATCGCAACGGTTGGACATCAACGCACTATACTCGTACAGGGTCACATGGGTAACGGTAAGTCATCACTGTTAAAGACGTTAGCAAGTAGATTCCCTGACCACGTGCCATGTTACTTTGACTGTACGACCAAGGACTTGGGTGACATCAGCATACCATCACTCAATACCGACGAGGGATTCGTGACATACCTACCCAATGAGGAGTTCGGTATACACCACGGCAAGCCACTGATAATTAACATTGATGAGTTAGGTAAGGCTAATCCCGCAGTTAAGAATGCTCTCAACATTACTATGTTAGAGCACAAGGTAGGTACAAAGAAGTTACCAGAGGGTAGCATTGTGTTTGCCACTACTAACCTAGGTGCAGAGGGTGTGGGCGATCTACTACCACCACATTCACGTAATCGCATCACTGTAATCACTGCACGTAAGTCCACTAGTGACGAGTTCATCGAGTGGGGTATCAACAACGATGTCGATCATAGTGTGTTAGGTTTTGTGCGTGAGTTTCCACAGGTGTTACAAGGCTTCGAGGATGTGAAGAATCCCGATGACAATCCATACATATATCACCCCAAGCAACAGCGTGCCGCGTTTATCACTCCAAGATCATTGGAAGCCGCGAGTGACGTACTCAAGCTACGTGATAAGTATGACGATCACACCCTGACAGCTTTACTCATGGGTACTATCGGTGACCGTGGCGCTATGGACATGATGGCGTTTGTTAAGTTAGCTGATCAACTACCGAGCCTACAATCTATCAAGGACGACCCACTCAACGCCAAGGTACCTGACTCAGCATCAGCAGTATGTATGACAGTGTTCCGTGCTATGGGTGCAATGAGCCGTGACTGGGTTGATGCATGGGTGACGTATATGCAACGACTCGACAAGGAAGCCCAAGGTCTGTTTGCTAATGGTATACGCACAAACACGTATGCACACCGCGATGTTGTGATGCAGAGCAAGAAGTTCACCGAGTGGGCTATGCAGAACAACTATATGTTTGCAAGTGACAAGGTATAGGAGAGAGACTATGTTGACTATAGGTAAACAGCTTACAGCAGAGGAGCGACTGTCCAAAGCAGTCGTTGCCATCATGGGACATCCTAGATACACAGCACTAGCCGGTGTGTTGATGATCGGTGAGAAGACTATCGAGGATGATATACCTACAGCGTGTACCAACGGACGTGATGTGAAGTATGGACGCGCATTCGTTGACTCACTAACCGATGCCGAATTGCGTGGGTTAGTACTGCACGAGGACGAGGGACACAAGCTACACCGTCACCTTACTATATGGAAGTGGATGTATGACATTGACCCACACCTAGCTAACTGCGCGTGTGACTACGTTATCAACATCAAGATCGTCGATGACAACAAGGACGATGGGTTCGCCACACTACCCGAAGGTGGGCTAGTTGATGTTCGGTTCCGTGGTATGGACAGCGCACAGGTGTTCAACATACTACGTAAGGAGCAAGACGAGCAACCCACCGGGGGGAATGGCGGTGATGACTCACAAGATAACGAGTCAGAGGGTGATGATGAACAGGGGGGTATGGCGGAGAGTGGTTCACAAAACACCGCTGTAGGATTCGATGAGCATGACTGGGAGGGTGCGAAGTCTCTATCCGATGAGGACAAGCGCGAGTTGGCGCGTGACATTGACGAGGCTATACGTCAGGGTGCTATGGCCGCAGGCAAGATGGGTGGCACTGGTAACCGTGATCTCGACGAGTTACTACAACCCCAAGTCGATTGGCGTGAGGTGTTGCGCGAGTTTGTACAGACAACGTGTGCAGGGAATGACTACTCTACATACGCCCGACCCAATCGTAGGTTGATGAGTCAGGGTATCATCATGCCATCTGGTATCAGCGAGCAAGTTGGTGAGTTGGTGCTTGCGATTGACACGTCAGGCTCTATTGGTCAACGTGAGTTGACAGCGTTTCTATCCGAAGTCAAAGGCATATGTGACACAGTAAAACCTGACAAGGTACGTTTGTTGTACTGGGGTTGTAGTGTTGTGGGTGATGAATCGTATGATATGCATGAACTTGATGGGCTTATTACATCTACCAAACCTAGAGGTGGTGGCGGTACCGATGTCAACTGTGTGACAGAATACATGGCGGATGAAGGTATCAAACCACAAGCGTGTATTGTTATTACTGATGGTGACTTGTACAGCGGTTGGGGTGATTGGACTTGTCCTGTACTCTGGACGATAATGGATAACAAGAGCGCAGTACCTAGTGTAGGTAAGGCAGTACACATCAAATCGAGGGATATGTAATGACAGCACGGCTTATTAAGTTTATGGGTTCGCACCCTGACCTAGTTACTGGTCATATGTATTCGGCTAGACACTTTGCAGGGGTAGCAGGTATATCGCCCAACTCTATGGCGACCAGACTACGTAGGGTGTTGGAGGTACATAATTCACATCTACGACCTACGGAAAAAGAAACCTTGCTTGGGGAACGTAAAAAGGGTACGAGTACTGTAATGATGCAGAGTTCTTTCAGTACACGTGCAGAGAAGTTATCAGGTGAATGGTTAAAGAGGAAAATAACATGAGTAAAGGTAATGACATAACTCTAAACCCATCGGAGTTTGCAACACCTACAGAGCATCGTATGGAATGGGAGGAAGCTATTAACACCGTCGATGAAGTACTGGAGTTCTACTACGACCATGTAAGAGATACACCAGTGGACAGTGACTATGATCGTAATGACGTAGGAACAATTCAACGTGCGTGGCAACGCATACAACAGGGGTAACACTAACTAACTGTATACATATGTATACAAAACAACTCGGAGCAATATTATGGCTATGTACAATTATAGGCTAGACAGTTTCACACACGTGGAACATTTGTATAACAACACTAAACCAATCAGGGGTACTGACATAGTACCGTTGGGTGACCGTAGACGTAAGCGAGAACATATTGTCAAGGTATCACCTACACACTACGCATTGTGCGACTGGTTGGCAGATCCTAAATACTCACATACTAATTGGTATAAGTCACAGGAACAGATCATAGCGGAAGCCGCGGTGGTATGGACTCGCAATGCCGATGGTACTGACACGGTGCAATTCCGTAATGAGGCAGAGGACTGGGCACATAACAGCAGGTACTCGTTCCTTCATCGGTGTATGCCGATCAACATGGACTTTATAGTGGAGGGAGGTAAGCAGTACATACGACACGAAGGTAATCGTTACTACCTACCGAAACATAAGGACAAGGTGGTAGCGTTCACCGCAGGGCGTACTAAAAGTTCTCATCCAGAGTTCACACATAACGCACCTTGGGTACTTACCAGTGACCCACACCCTGTACCTGTCACACGCATACGTGTTAACAAGGAAGCCAAGGCACCGTACAAGGAATCTATTGACGAGTACTTACACTGGGCGTGGACTATGACTCCTTTAATAGAGGGTACTATGGACTGGAAGTCCAACAACAACGCTCTTTCTCATGCTAGTCACATGAGGGGTAGTGGTTTCTTAGAGTTACTTAACGATACACAACATGAGCAACGTACCACTATGTTACACGCGTTCCTAACTCGTTTGGCGGAGAGTGCAGGGCATAATTATTGGTGGGATACAAGTAATAATAAAAACGTCAGCCTAACAAGTGACCCTAAGAAGTTCCGCACCAAGTTCAACGCGTGGATTAACGATATGGGTGAGTTCAATGAATCCTTTGAAGAATACAGAGAGGTGAAATAACATGGGTAAGTTTTCATACAACGATAGCGGTAAGTTTGAAGTACATACTGTAGCTGATGTACTTGCTACAGGTATGTCAGTTGACGAGATTAAAGACTCTGCTCCAATCACAGAATCACTTATATATTTTATTGGTGAGGTCAAACGTGCATTCAAAGGATGCGAGTTACGTGGTAGTGCCGATGAGTCACAGTACTCTATATGGCACGTATATATGCCTGATGATGAGTATACTATGGGTTGGATAGATGTAGATTGGGATAATGACAACGAAAAGGTAGTGTATGTCGTACAGTCTAGATTGATTACCAACAACAAATTCAACAACTGCTCAAGTGAGTATCGGTACAAGAACACTACCGTACCTACGGTGGCTATAAAGAACGCGAAGAAATACCTACGTAGGTTTACTCATTCAGAAATTGTCCATACAACTGTAAGTGACTGTGCTTCTGCTGTGCGTAGGTCGGCTAATGACACCCTAACTGCTTTTAGTGATACATGGCGTAGGTTGTTTGGAGTTGATTGGAACGAATCTATAGGTACTAAGTGTACGCCCATAGTTACTGAGATGTACAGGCTACTAGATTCTGGGTATGAGTTTATCGACAAGAACACCAAAGAAAACGTACGACAGTTACGCGTTGAAACGGAAGCATTCAGGCAGGGAGAGAGGGATAGAGAGTTACCTATGTACTGCATACGTGTGTATGAGCGGCTAGGTAAGCAAGCCTTTGACGTATGCCCAATTGAGAATCCCAATGGTGTAGCTAGGAATCAGGACTTTGAGTGGGCTATGTATTACGATGACCTACCCGAAGGAGTACTTGGTAAGCTGTCTACTCTTTCTATATGTGAAGATAACGCATACGTACCGCAGGTAGGCTACCGCCACAGTGAGGCAGTATTTTATGTCACGCAATGATACGATATACGACGACATAACAAACATGACTAACACTTACCGCGTTACTACGCTGGGGTACACCAATAGTATTGAGGTAACGTGTTTAGGTATGAATTGTATTGACTCGGAGTGCGAGGGGTTATATGATCTGGAGGATGATGCGATACCGGAGTGGCTTGAGAATAAGTTAGCGGTGTTGATGTTATGTGATTACACACCCCCCACCGAGCCTGTAGAGGGTATTGGTAAGCGTATTGACGAACATACATTTTGGATAGAGAAGTGAGGTATTTATGTGGGTTCAAATGTTTAACGTAGTAGGTGGCATAGCGTCCTTATTTGTTGTAGGTGTTTTATTACATGGAGCCATCCTAATTGCAGGTGATAAGGAAAGAGAATTTTGGGCTAGACGTAAAGAACTTGATACCAGTTCTCTACTAAAAAAGGAGGTGCTAGATGGCGATGACGCCAGAGGGGAAGGTAAAGAAGAAGGTAGTTGAACAGCTAAAGCAGTTAGGATGTTATTACTTTTTCCCTGCTACTGGTGGGTATGGTAAGAGCGGAGTACCTGACATAGTAGGTTGTTATGAAGGTAAGTTTTTTGGTATTGAATGTAAGGCGGGCAAGAACACCCCAACAGCATTACAGGAAAAGAACTTATCAGATATAGAAAGAGCGTACGGAATAGCGTGCGTGGTCAACGAAGATAACATGAATGCAATTAAACAAATCCTTGGAGAATGATATGAGTATTAATGATGCAACACCTAGTGAGTGGGACAGACTACGTAAGGAATTCCCTGCGATTGAAGTGACAGTCGATGGTAAAGAAGTGGATATGGTTAATAGCCCAAGTCACTACACCTACGGCAAAGTCGAATGCATTGAGGCTATACAAGAATCTATGAGTGCAGAAGCATTCAAGGGTTACTGCAAAGGTGCGGCACTAAAATATCTTTGGAGATACGAGCGAAAGGCCAAGTCGTTAGAGGACTTAAAGAAAGCGCAGTGGTACCTAAACAAGTTAATAGAGGTAGTTGAAAATGGACTTGATAACGGTTGACTTTGAAACTTATTACGATAAGGACTTTTCCTTACGTAAGATGACAACTGAAGCCTACATCCGTGACCCTCGTTTTGAGGTAGTGGGTGTAGGTGTGAAGGTAAATAACGATGACACTGAATGGGCTAGTGGTACACATGAAGAACTTAAAGAATACTTACATACGTTCGACTGGAGTTCGTCTGTATTACTATGTCATAACACTCTGTTCGATGGCGCTATACTTAGTTGGTTGTTTGATGTTCATCCTCGTGTTCTCACTGATACTTTGTGCATCGCTCGTGCTCTCCACGGTGTCGAAGTTGGAGGCTCTCTCCACGCGCTTACGCAAAGATACAACATAGGCGCAAAAGGTACTGAGGTTTTAGACGCAATAGGTAAACGTAGATTAGACTTCACCGATGCGGAGTTAGATAAGTATGGCGACTACTGTATAAACGATGTGGAGTTAACCTATAAACTGTTTAATATTATGGGTAGAGGGTTCCCCAAGGGGGAGTTACGCCTTATAGACTGTACGCTACGTATGTTCGTCGAGCCTATATTAGAGTTAGACCTAGGACTGCTAGAGCAACACTTAGAAGACACCAAACAGATCAAGGAAGACTTGATAACGTCTTCTGGTGTTACAAAGAAAGAACTTATGAGTAATCCTAAGTTTGCCGAATTGCTTGAGGGGCTAGGTGTTATACCTCCCACAAAGATAAGTCTTACCACTAACAAAGAGACGTTCGCGTTCGCTAAGAACGACGAGCAGTTCAAGGCATTGGAGAACCATTCCGACCCTAGAGTTCAAGCACTCGTAACTGCTAGGCTAGGTACCAAGAGTACGCTTGAGGAATCACGTACTGAGAGGTTTATAGGTATAGCTAAACGCGGACTACTACCGGTACCTGTAAGATACTATGCGGCACATACTGGTAGGTGGGGAGGTGATGATAAAATAAACATACAGAACCTACCTAGCCGTGGCGTGAACGGTAAGAAGTTAAAGAACAGTATGCTTGCCCCCGAAGGATATATGATGGTTGACTGTGACTCGTCGCAGATTGAAGCGCGTGTGTTGGCATGGTTAGCAGGGCAAGACGATCTAGTCCAAGCGTTTGCCAATGAGGAAGACGTGTATATAAAGATGGCCTCCAAGATATACAACATACCAGAAGAAGAGGTCACGAAAGACCAACGCTTTGTAGGTAAGACTACTATCTTGGGTGCAGGGTATGGTATGGGTGCATTACGCTTTACAGATCAGTTGCAGTCATTCGGTACTCGTATGGATGTAGATGAAGCGCGTAGGGTAATCCGAATATATCGAGATGCTAACTGGAAGATAAACACGTTATGGCGTGACTGTCAGAACATGCTGGTGGAGCTGTCGCGTGGTAATTCAGGTAGCTTTGGCCCTAACGGTATAATTAAGTATGGTGTAGACGGACGTAACGGTTGGATACTATTACCGTCTGGACTCAAGATGCGTTATGACGACTTACAATATGACCAAGGTGAGCGTGGGCCAGAGTTTAAATACAGGACTAGGCGTGGATACACTAGGATATACGGTGGTAAGGTTACGGAGAACGTATGCCAAGCTATAGCCAGATGCATTATAGGTGACCAGATGTTAGCGATAGCTAAGAAGTACAAGGTAGCTTTAACCGTTCACGATTCCGTGGTATGTTGTGTACCAGAAGACGAACTTGAAGAAGCTACTCGTTATATAGAAGAATGTATGAGCACCACTCCACCTTGGGCAGAAGGTTTACCCATAACGTGTGAGTCGGATAAAGGTAAATCATATGGGGAAGCGGCAGGATGACTGATATAGAGAAAGCAATGAAAGAAGCGCATAAGTTCGCAGATACAGCACTAGCGCAGTCGGACAGTAAATTACATGTACTATGCAATAACGTGCTATCGTTTATGAGACAGCCTGTAGTAACTACCAGAGCATACGTTACCATCGTGATAGTTTTATGTTTAGTAATGGGGGCATGGCTTGGGTAAGGTAACTGATATTAATGAGTTTAGGCGTGCGAAAGATATTAATAATTCTACACACGACACCGATGGTAGTTACTTAACTATAGTAATTGGTGAGACACTAGATGGTGAGGATATAATCCTTATAAACCAGTGTGAGGTAGAGGGTAATACTAAACACAAGGACACCATAACTATGGATAAAGATATGTTACATATTCTTATTGATGAATTGATTGTAGCTGTAGGAATAATAGAGGACAAGGAGTGAGTATTGCACCGTGGTCGTTCTCAAAGATTAAGTCATTCGAGCAGTGTCCTAAGAAGTTCTACCATCTCAAGGTAGCTAAAGATTATAAGGAACCTGAGACAGAGGCTATGCTGTACGGTACTGCTGTACACTTGGCCGCAGAGGAATACATTAGGGACGGCACTCCGCTACCTCCTGAGTATGATTACTGCAAAGATGTGCTTGATGTGTTAAATGGTATAGAAGGTGAGAAGTTATGTGAGTTGGAGATGGGACTCACTGAAAACCTTGAGCCTTGTGGGTTCCGCGATGAAAACGTATGGTGGCGAGGTATAGCTGATTTAGTTATCCTAAACAAACGCACTAAAACAGCTTATGTGGTAGACTACAAGACAAGTAAAAACACTAGATACGCAGACAAAGGCCAGTTAGAATTGATGGCTATGAGTATGTTTAAGATGTACCCCAAGCTAGAAAAGGTTAAAGGTGGGTTGTTGTTTGTAGTATGTGGAGAGTTAATAAAGCAAGACTACTCCAAGCCGGAAGAGTCTGGGCTATGGAAGAAGTGGCTGTCCGACTACAATCGTATGGAACAAGCCTTTGAGAATAATGTGTGGAATGCACACCAGAGTGGATTATGTCGTAGGCACTGTATTGTTACCGAGTGCGTGCACAATGGGAGAAACTAATGCGTAAGAAAAGAAAGAAGCAGGTCAATGCTCCTGTCGGTAGTAAAGCGTTCAAGGCTAGGATGGAGCGGCAACGTGCCAGACGCAAGATGGATAGAGAAGGTAAAGACGCCAACAAGAATGGTAAAGCTGACAAGCGTGAAGGTAAAGACGTTAGTCATAAGAAGGCATTGAGTAAAGGCGGTAGCAACAAAGATGGTGTTACAGTAGAGGATAGTTCTACTAATCGCAGTCGTAACTACAAAAAGAAAAAGAAGTAGACGCTTACTCGATGCGTCTTTAAATGGTACCGTGCCTCTCCTTATGGCGTAAGAATCAGCGGTATAAAATTGAGTAGTCCGAAGGGGGCGTGTTTGGGATATTCCGCGCTCCGATTCATAAGTAGACCTAGCCCTATCTATGGACGAAGCAGGGCCATTAAATTTTTTCGCGTGATGTGGACACCCACTTCATGCTATTTCGTATCGGAGCGATAAATGAAGATAGTAGATGATAAGGCGTTATTACTTACGCTACGTAACCCCGCAAAGGTTACATCGGTTATACCAAAAAGCAGGGAACTACCTAACAATCAGGTACTTGTTAACTGGGGATTAGAAGAGACACAAGTACTGCGCAACATGAACATCAATGCGCCATCCCCCATAGAATCTAAATACCAGTGGACAGGTAAGTACCCACCGTTTGACCATCAAAAGATTACATCCAGTTTCTTTACTTTAAACCGCAAGGCATTTTGTTTTAATGAGCAGGGTACAGGTAAGACTGCCAGTGCTATATGGGCGTCAGACTACCTTATGAAGCAGGGGGTTATACGTCGAGTGTTAGTAATATGCCCCCTATCTATTATGGATTCCGCATGGAGAAATGATCTGTTCAGTTTCGCTATGCACCGCAAAGTAGACGTGGCGTATGGAGCAAAAGACAAACGCGCCAAGATAATCGAAGGTGATGCTGAATACGTGATAATAAATTATGATGGGGTGGAGATCGTAGCGGATGCCGTAGCCAATGGGGGGTTTGATTTAATAATTGTTGACGAGGCTACGCACTACAAGAACCCACAGACAAAACGATGGAAGACCCTTAATAAATTAGTAGGGTCAAGCACGTGGTTGTGGATGATGACAGGTACCCCTGCGGCTCAAAGCCCAACTGATGCATACGGTATAGCTAAACTTGTTAATCCTAGTGGTGTACCTAGATTCTTTGGTTCGTTCCGAGATCAAGTAATGACTAAAGTAACAAATTTTAAATGGGTTCCAAAAGAAGACGCTACCAATACAGTACATAGAGTACTACAACCTGCTATACGGTTTACAAAGGATGAATGTCTTGACCTGCCACCTATGGTGTACACCAAGAGAGAAGTACCACTTACCAGACAACAAGCCAAGTACTATAAAGAGTTAAAGAATAAGATGATTATGTCCGCAGCGGGAGAACAAATATCTGCCGCCAATGCCGCCGTAAACATGAATAAGTTACTACAAATATCTTCAGGTGCAGTGTACACAGACGAAGGAGATGCGTTGGAGTTTGACATATCTCCCCGATACAAAGTACTCCGCGAAGTAATAGATGAGTCTAGTAAGAAAGTATTAGTGTTTGTACCCTTTAAACATACTATTGACTTACTAACTACGAAGCTACGTGAAGACAATATAACCACAGAAATTATTCGTGGAGATGTAAGCGCCGGTAAGCGTACGGAGATATTCAAACGGTTCCAAGAAGCTGATGATCCTAGAGTATTGGTCATACAACCTCAATCAGCGGCGCACGGTGTAACACTAACTGCGGCAAACACAGTGGTATGGTGGGCACCGACAAGTTCTTTAGAGACATACGCTCAGGCTAACGCTCGTGTACACAGGTCAGGACAAGACCATAAATGTACCGTCGTACAGCTCCAAGGTTCGCACGCAGAGAAACGTGTTTACGCACTGCTAGATAATAGAATAGACATTCACACAAAAATGATTGACCTTTACAAAGAAATACTTGACTAGCTTATAATAAGGTACTAAAGTGAACGTCCCGTTAGTAAAGGAGCGTGCAATGAGTGATAGTAGTACTACCGCTGAACAGTTAACTAAAGTTTATTTAAAGATTAAAGATAAGCGTTCAGAACTCTCAGCGGCATTTAAAGAAGAGGACGGCAAACTGACTGAGCAGATGGACAAGGTTAAGAAAGCCTTACTGGAATACTGTAAAGATCAGGGCGTTGATAGTGTAAAGACTTCAGCAGGATTGTTTTATAGGTCTGCCAAGACTAGGTATTGGACTAGTGATTGGAGCAACATGCATGAATTTGTTTTAGAGCATGAGGCGCCTGAGTTACTTGATAAACGACTCAACCAGACGAACATGAAGCAGTTCTTAGAAGAGAACCCCGACCTTGTACCTAAAGGTCTTAACGTAGACTCAGAATATGTAGTCTCAGTAAGGAGGAAATAATGTCAGCGGCATTTGTACCAATTGAAAACGTAGCAAAGCACTTTTCGGTCTCTGTATCGACTATACGTGCATGGCTACGCAACGGCAAGATACCTACGGATACTTATATAAAGGTAGGGCCGACCTATCGCTTTAAGTTACCTGAAGTAGAAGCGGCACTTTTGGGTGGTGTACAAACCCCCGAAGAAAATTATCTGTCGGAACACTCTATGCACGAACAGCTAGAGTTAGACTTGGATGATGACGCCTGATGAGTAGTAATGGACTACGCCGAATCAGTATACGTGGTGGCAAGTTTCACGTTATATCTGATGGTGAGGAAGTTACTAGGGATTTAGGTTATATGGATGTGGTTATTGTAAATGCCGCTCCAGTTTCTCGCGCTTACTATGGCGATGCGTACGACCCTAACAGGGTTGCGGTACCCACGTGTTGGTCACCTGACACACAAGTACCTTCAGTAGATGTACCCCAAGATCAGCGGCAATCAATGCGTTGTATGGACTGCCCTCAAAATATAAGAGGTTCAGGTCAGTATGGGGGTAGGGCTTGCCGGTTTGCACAACGGTTAGCAGTTGTATTTCGGGATAGTCCCGAAGAAGTGTATCAGTTACAGATACCTGCCACGTCTATATTTGGCAGTACTAATAGCGGTGACATGGGTATGCAAAATTATGCTCGGTTACTAGCTAAACATGATACACCTGTAGTTACTATCACCACCAAGATTTACTTTGATGAGGATAGTGCAGTACCAAAACTTTGCTTTAAGCCAGTAGACCGTTTAGACGAAGACACACTTGAGAGGGTTTCAGCAATGATTGACCATGAAGATACTATTCAGGCTATCACTATGTCTATACCTATAACAAGTGAACCTGTGTCTCCGTTTGGTGTGGTTGAAGGTTTCGAGTTAAATGCAAACTAATTAATTAGGATATATAAAATGGCTACAAATAATCAATATGTAATATCAGACGTCGAAGCCCTATGGCCTCGCATAAACAAGACTTACAAATTTGACAACGCAGAAAATCGTACAGTACCGTGCGATGCGTTTGACGAAGGCGCTAAGTATGAAACTCGTTTCCGTATGACTAAAGAACAAGCTAAGGCTTTGTTTGTGGCTATGGTAACAGCGTACCAAGAAAAGAAAGAGAAGGGGTGGCCCGATAAGTTCGAGATGCCTTTCAAGAAAGAAGAAGATGGTACTTATACGCATAAAGCATCTTTAAAAGGGGCATATGGTAAAGACGCTACTTTTAAACCTGTACAGTACGATGCTAAAAGCGTTAAACTACCAGACGACTTCATGCTTACTACCGGAAGTACTGTTAACGTAGCAGTTACTTTTACTCCGTACAACATGCGTGAAGCCGGTGTATCCCTTAGACTACGCGCCGTACAGGTAATTAAGTACGTACCTATGGAAGCCACGTCTCCGTTTGGTACTGTAGAGGGTGGGTTTCAGTTCTCCTCAGAGGACAATCCGTTTGAAGTAGCAGAACCTGCGGCACCGGCAGAAGTGGTTACCGACGAGTTGTTTGGGGACGACGAACCGGCTAAGGTAGCAGAGCCTAAAAAGGTAGTTAAGAAGAAGGCACCTGCACCAAAAGCATCTGATGATGCACTGGCTGATATAGTAGCCGACTGGGACGACTAATACTCTCCCACTGTAACAACTACACCCATAGCTAGGATGACTACCGAAAAGGGCGTGCAAGCGCCCCTGCTATGGTACCTCTCGGAATCAGGTACATTTTATGCAAACAGAAAATTTTTTAAGAAGGGTGTTAGGGGACGACGGATATTACTGCTTATTCTCTTTTCGTACTAAAGATGATAGAAGAGTTCAGAAGTTCTACACCTCCATAGGGGATATGGCTGACGCCGCACGTGACCTAGATAGTAAAGGATATGATTCTTATTTTGCGCTTAGTACATTTAAAGAAACAAATTCACGTAAAGTAGATAACGTACATAAACTAAAGTCTTTCTTCCTAGACCTAGATTGTGGTGTTACTAAAGACTACCCAAATCAAGATGAAGCCCTTGTAGCATTACAAGGATTCTGCAATACCTTATCACTACCAAAACCTAAATTAGTTAACTCTGGGCGTGGTATACACGCATACTGGTTCCTTTCGGAGTCGATAGAGTTACATGATTGGTTACCTGTAGCAGAACGTCTAAAGAAGTTATGCGCTGAACACGGCTTATTAGCTGACCCTGCTGTCACTGCCGATGCCGCTAGGGTACTGCGAGTACCCACTACACACAACTATAAATCCGACCCCCCATCTAAGGTAGAGTTTTTAGCGGATGACCATCCTGATGATGTAGACTTTGACAAGTTCTCATTGTTACTGGGAGGAGGGCTGATACCAGTTCCTAAGAAGATGACTCCCACTGGCAGTAATGCGGTTATGGACGCGTTGATGGGTAACAAGCAAAACAAGTTCAAGGACATCATAGTTAAGACCATGAATGGGACTGGTTGCGATCAGTTAAAGACTATATGGAAAGACCAAGAGAATTGCAGTGAGCCTATGTGGAGGGCGGGACTGTCTATTGCTAAGTTCTGTGTAGACTCTGAATCTGCGGCGCACAACATATCTAAGAAACACGAGGGATACACTCCCGAAGACACACGGGACAAGATGGAACTTATTAAAGGGCCATACAAGTGTACGTCTTTTGACGAGTTCAACCCTGACGTATGCCCTCACTGTCCTAACTGGGGTAAAGTTAAATCTCCTATAGTGTTAGGTAGTAGCGTGGTAGAAGCAACAGAAGCGGACAACGTAGTGGAAGTACCTGCGTTAGACTTACCTAATGCTCCTACTACTACGTATGTGATTCCGACGTACCCTAAGCCCTTCTTTAGGGGTACTAATGGTGGAGTGTACTTACGTACTACTAATGCCGAAGGCGACCCCGATGAAAAAGTGGTATACCACAATGACCTGTACGTAGTTAAGCGTATACAGGATATAGAGATGGGCGAAGCCGTAGTCGTAAGACTACACCTACCTAGAGATGGAGTAAGGGAGTTCACTATCCCACTTACCTCTGTCACTTCAAAAGAAGAACTACGAAAGCAGATGTCTATGAACGGTGTAGCCGTCTCAAGAATGGATGAACTTATGACTTATATGACTACATGGGTAAACGAATTACAAGCTACTAGCGTTGCAGACGAAGCACGTAGGCAGTTCGGGTGGACAGATGAGTCTTATACATCTTTTGTAGTTGGCAACCAAGAGATATTCGGAGATAGTATAAAGGCCAACCCTCCATCTACCCCCACGGTGGGGTTATTCCCTGCGTTTGAACCTAAAGGTACTCTGCAAGAATGGATTGACATGGCTAACTTTTATGATCGGGATGGCTTTGAACTACACCAGTATATAGTTGCGTCCGCATTTGGATCACCTCTTATGGCGTTTAGTCCAGTAGCTTGTTCGGGGTTTCATGTACATAGTAAGGATAGTGGTCTTGGTAAGACTACCGCCATGTTCGTAGGCGCATCTGTATGGGGTAGCCCTCGAGATTTAGTATTAGATACAAATGATACACAACACTCCAGAATGTTACGTGGAGAGGTATATCATAACTTACCATTGTATATTGATGAGATGACCAACGCTAAAGGCGAAGACCTATCAGATATGGTGTATCAGCTTACTGGGGGTAAACAGAGGAACCGCATGACTGGTGGAGGGGCAAACACGGAAAGGGCACGGGGCAAACCTTGGAGTCTACAGGCTGTTACTACAGGTAACACTAGCATTATTGAGAAGATAAGCCTGTACAAGGATGGGCCAAAGGCAGAGGCTCAACGAATGTTAGAGACTAGGGCAGTTAAGCTGTTCAAGGAAGCGGGAACTAAAAGTATTACTGACGCTCATGCAAGTAACGCCGTGTCTATCTACGGCCACGCCGGAACAGTTTACATACAGTACGTTATGCGTAACTTAGAAGCCGTGAAAAAACTACGGGATTCTGTACAAGCCAAGATAGACGAAGTAGCAGGACTGACAGCAGAAAACCGATTCTGGTCAGCAGGTGCGGCAAACAACCTAACAGGTGTACTCGTGGCTAAGAAGGTAGGGTTGGTTAACTACGACACTAACAAGCTGTTTAAGTACGTCATTAAGTTGTTACGTGAAAACATAAATTCTGTATCTGATATGGGTTCTTCTACTAAAGATACTTTAAACGATTACATTCACGAGCATTGGGGTAGCATACTTAAAATTAAGAGTACTGACGACTTACGTAAAAATCAGGGTAATGGTATGGACGACTTAGTAATACCCGAATTAGATCCTAAAGTACGATTAATCGGTAGGTATGAGACTGACGTAAAACATGCGTACCTAATACCTAAACCGTTAAAAAAGTGGTGTGGACATCAACAGATAAACTACGGATCGTTTATACAAGACCTAAAAACTAAGTTCGGAGCGAAGACTACTAAAATAAGGCTCAGTAAGGGTACGTCCGTAAAGTTAGGTCTATCGCATGTCCTGTTTGTAGACTGTTCAAATCTAGATGTAGACACTTAGTAACATGTTAATGTTAGATGATTTAGCCCCCGATGGGGTACGAATCGTAATTAGGTGGGAAAGTATGCATGTAGGGGCGTCACTCTTCATACCCTGCATAAACACCCAGAAGGCTAAAGAACAAGTTGTAAAGTTGTTTAGACGTAAGAAATGGCAAGTGACATCAAAGATAGCCATAGAAAATGGTAAATTAGGTATACGTATCTGGCGTACATTGTGATACCATATGGGACGAAGTGGGACTCCCCTGACCTGCTTTGGTTGTACCCCTCTCAACCCCCTGCTCGTTTCCGAGGCGACAGGGGGTTTTTTATTAATATCCCTTGTTGTATTCTCTGTTACTTACCATGATAGCGTGTTGCATCAGCGGGTTTACAGTAACTCCGTTGTGCATTTTTGCTGAAGTAGTCAAATGCGATTTAACTGACTTACTTATCTGCTCAGGAGTTATAGCTATAGTAGGGTGACGTTTGTTATGGGCTACTATATCTTCTAGCACTTCACTCATAGTTTCGTGATCACCCATTCTCTGTGCGACATAGAACTTCTTAGTTAGCATAGACCTCTTTGAGGTAATAGCTTTTTCTACGCCCTTGTTACGTGCAGATATTTCTTGGCGATATGTGTACTCCGCAGGAGGAAATCCTAGAGCCTGTGACGCGAAATCTCCTATCGTCATGTCGTCATATATAGGGTCTTTTCTGCGAGACTGTATACCGCCTTCTCTCGCGTAACGTCCAAGAGTAGACCTCCAAGCGTTAGTAAGACCAGCAGGCATAAGGCTCTCCATACCACGTTCAAAGCTACCGTACTCGTCAGAGTTGAAGTCACCATAGGCGCGATATAACCTAGTCCCTGTACTTAATGCAGGGCCGCCTAGATAGAATCCTAGACTCTCTTCAAGAGATGGGTCTTTGTTAAACCTGTTTTCCTGTAACACTAGGTTACTCAAACTTACACGTGAGGCTACATCCGTACCTGTTAGCGCGGTGACTGCACCTTTGTACCAACCTTCACCTAAGTATTTACGTGTTATGGTGCGAGCATCGTCCTCTTCATCATCTAAGAACATATCCCATATCATACTGACCATGCCATATAATGGTATTCCTTGCACACCAGCAAAGAAAAGCGCAGATAAGTGAACTCCCACAGCCTGTTTAAGAGCCATGTTACGTAGTTCTTTCCCCTCGGCACTACTAGCGAACATGTTATCAGCCGCTAGTTTGGCAGACTTAATCATGGTGTAGTACATCTGTAGGCCGTAACTCTTATACATCAAAGCCACACGCCCGATACCCTGCTGTGAGTACCCTGCCGCAGTCTCTAGTACGGAACCGCCGTTGGTTTCCTGTGCAAAATATAGGGCTTCTTCTGCCGCTAACTGCATACGCGCTTCAGAACTACTAGGTACGTCTATGAACTTGGCCTGCACTGCACTGTAGAACTTCTTATCGCCTTTGGCCTCATGCATAGCATCTAGCTTATCTAGGTTAAGGTCGTAAGATGCGGCTACAGTTGTTTGACGGTTAAATCTTTCTGCCGCATTGAACATTACAGCGGACAAAGCAGACGTACCATCTAGGAACCTAAGAGCACGGTTCTTGTTCTTTTGACGCCCTACGTCATTTACACCTAACTGATCGGCTATAGTAGAGTGGTGTATCTGCCCACGATTTTTAGCCAGCTTTACCAGAGGTATCATACGATTGAAGTGTTTTATCTTCGCGTCAGCTTCTGCCTTGGTAGCAGAGGTATCCCGTATTTTCTTTTTTTGTTTTTCTTTAAGTGTGTACACATCTTCACGGGTAACTAATCCATCTTTGTCTGTAGTACTAACTTCTTTAATGTCGTAGTACTCGTCTATAGATATTTTAGATGCACCTACAAACTTAGAAGCCCTACCCAAAGCGGCTGTAGATTCCATAGCCCCAAACTTACTTGTTAGGTATGGCCCAACTACTAGGGGTATCTGAGACAAGTTAACAAGTGCTGACGAGGCGTTGAAACCAATGGTGTATATAAAGGCTGTCTGGTTAGCGCGTTGGAAGTACTGTTCTGGGCCTTTGTTAGTGGCTCCTTCACGAGCAAACTTAGCGCGAACATCTAACTCTTTTTTTAGTTCCTTAAATGTCTTTTTGTTAACACCTTCGGGAGCGCCTTTGCTATATACTTCGTCTATAGCCTTTTCAATTGCACGTATTTCACCGCCATAACGCATCTTTTCTATCTGAGCGCCAAGATCGTAGCCTTTCATTTGCATACCTAAGCGAGCGTCTTGTATGTAACCTAACGTGTTTTTACGTCTCTGTAGAGACTTAGCAAAAGAAGTTTCCGGTAGTGTCTCAATGAACAACCGCATGACTTGTTCTTGCATTTCGTTCTTAGGGTCTTTACCACTTGCAGATATAACGTCCAGTATGTCAGCTACGAAAGAACCTGCGGGAGGACTTCTATAACTGGATGGCGTTGTGTCCCCATCGTAAGATTCTACTGTGCCAGTAACGGTAAGGGCATCGTTCTTTACTTCCTTAGCCGCGCTGTCTCGTGCTCCCTCAGTCTCAAACATAAGAAACACTGATTCTTCTCTAAAAGTACCGTCGTCGTTTTTGATCTTAGTTGCATACGATAACTTGTAGTTACCTTGACGAACCAACGGAAAGTATACTTCCATAGTGTTAGATGCAATTAGACGTTCGTTCATCTCCTTCTTCAGTTTTACTTTAGAGGCGTTGTCTTTGCCTTCACCTAGCTCGTCAATTTCACGATTAATGACAGCCACTAGGTCTTCGTGCATACGCCTGTAAGTAGTACGTAACTCATTAAATTGTTTTCTACCACTGGCATTTAGCTTCTTCCATTGTTTTTGGTTTGCTTCCCATACCTCAAACAGATTTCTGTCATCTTGAGCGGTCTGCTTGCCGTACCTCTTTTTAGCTTCTGTACGAGACAACGTAGGCTCTACCTGATATATAGTAGCGCCATGCTCTTGACTATAGATAATGTTATCTAGCAACTGCTTTTGTTCTAGGTTCTTCTTAGCCCACGCATCATAGGACGCTAGAACCTTGTTTATTTTTTCGTCAGCCTTTTGTATGTCCGCTCGTTGATTCTCGAACTTAGTATGTAGGTTTAGACCTAACTGCCCGTATCCATTGTTTCTGGCTATATCGCCCAGTGCTTGAGAACCTGTTAACTTGAGCCAGACTTGTTTAGCTGAGTTTTCTATGCGGGAATTGTTTAGGAAGTCTGTAGCACCTTCAATGTAAGTCCGCTTGGAGCCAGAAGACACGCGCTTCTGTATATCTGTCATGTCATTAAGTACTTTCTTTACCCCGTCTTGGGTAGACATCATATTCATTACGGGGTCACTGCTTGTAGCCATGTTAGGAGACAACATTTCTATGATAGCCGCGTCAGCAGAATCTAATGCCGATCCTACAGGCTTAGTGTCCATGCCGATAAGTCTTCGTATATAGTTAGTGACCGCACGATAGAACCGTTCTAAGGCACTTATATCAGAGCCTTTAGGGTTAATGGAGGCTAGCTTTCGTTGAAATTCAGGGTTACTAAATGCTTCCGCTATAAACTCGTTAAGGTTCTTTGTGCCGTAAGCTGTGTCTAAGTATGGCTTAACGTCTTTATATAAATTCTCTAGCTGTTTTGTTGCAGGGTGTGACTTATTCTTTAACTTATTAATAGTAGCCGCGTGCGTGGTCTCATGCAGTAAAGCATGTATGGTAAGGGGTATATTGGAGTTAAGTATTACAGTGTTAATTCTAGGATCAAACAAACCTGCAACATCACTCTTGTCTCCAATATCGTACCCTTTATCTTTTAAACTAGCCTCGTTAGCCAACTCTATCTTGGTATCACCTGTGTTTTCAGACAATGCTCTGGCTATCTGCTTTACGCGTTTACTCTTAGCACTTTTTGCAAGGGACTGTAATGCGCTTTTTAAATCCCCTTTCTTTAGTAACGCCTTAACTTCTTTAGGCAAACCCTCACTTAACTCCGCCGCAACTTTGGGATCTAATTCCAAGTTAAGTACGTCTATATTACCACCACCGGCTACAAACTTTGCGGTGTCTTCCGATAACTTAGCTCGTAGTTGTTCAGGGGACATATCTTCAGTAAGAGGTGGTTTGGTCTTAGCCTTACCCTGTACTTTCTCTACTGCCTCTTTAACTATATCTTCTTTCTTGGCGGCTTTATCTGCACGTGCAGTAGGGCTAGGTTCGGGTTTCTTTGTGGTAGTTGTAGGTGCAGACTTACCTACTACTTTAGCCTTACCCGCAGTAGCCCTATCTACGGCCTGCGCTGTTTTAGTATCACGTTGTTTTACTTTAGTATCTTCTCGCTCTTGTTTTGCTCGCGCTGTAACATCTTTCTCTACTTTAGTTGATTCTTTTTGTTGCTCTACAACGCGCTTATCTATTTCAGCTTTAGCATCAGGACTTAGGTTTTTCTCTATCCACTGTAGTGTAGCCTTAGTGTTTGCTCCTCCCGTTCCTGCAAACTTAGCCTTTTCGGAAGTAGGGGTACCTTTTTGTACTCTAAACTTAGGTGTGTTTTCCGCGATCTCAAAAGCTATAGCTGTAAAGGCATCAGCAGGGCGTTTAAACCTTTTAAGATATGTCTGAGCGGTTTGCTCAATACCTTTCTTGTCTCTGGGTATTTTTTTACCAAGCAACGTATTTATAGCTGTTACATCGTCAGGGTTAGTAAACTCCGTGCCCCGCGGTACAGCAGTGGGGAATTCAATTTTAGAACTGGTATCAATAGGCTTTGAAACTTCTCCAGTTTTAACAGTACTAGAGGGAGTGAACCCGACCGATTCCAGCTTCTTTTGCATGTCTGTCTTTGGCTTAGGCGTACCTTTTACCGTAGGTATTTTTTTACCTGTTAACTTCTTTACAAGCGTAGAGGCGTCTTTAGATATACTTTCTACTTGTGGTGTGTCTACATTATCCTTAATTTTTATAGGGATATTATTAGCCGCTAATACGGCAGTCGCCTTTGCACTCGGAGGTTTAGGTTTAATTATTTGTGTGGCTTCTTCTACAGAAATATTTTTTAATTTAGCCAGTTCTATAGCGGTAGTCTCTTGCCTAGTTAATGCATCTCGCTCAGTTTCTTCTCTTGTTCTAGTAGTTTCAGGGCTGTCGATAGAGCTTTCCAATCCTGTAACGTCAGTTGATGCAACACCTCTGGTACCTTTAGCGGGCTTTCTCCCTCCCACGACTGCGCCACTACCTTTAGCGCCGCCTCTACTTCTTTTTGTGTCAGTTGCTGTAGTAGTTCCACTTTCGTCTCCAGTTTCGGTAGCACGGCGCCTTGCGGGTATTTGAGATTCTAACGCACGTAAGTCAGCCTTATCTTCATCGGCAATAACCATACGCTCTATTTCAAGGTCGTCAGCTTCCTTAGCCGCGTCCTCTTGGCGTTGCATTTCCGCTAACTCAATATCTTCGGCGGCAGTCCTTTCGTCAATTTGTTTATTTTGTAGTTCTTCGTACCTTGCCTCGTCTACCACGTCGGGCTGTTCTTTTATCTGGTCATCATCTTCTACGCGCCTTGCTCTTTCTTCCTTCGCGTCTTGCTCGGCCATAGCATCAGCCATTTCAGCGTCACTCATCTCACGCTCGGCTACTCTTGCAGCTTCTTTCTCTGCTATTTCTAATTCTTCTGGAAACGAGTCACGCTGTTCTGTAGGTCTACGCACTGATGCACTGGGCATGTCTCCTAATGCTATTTGATCTTCTGTTTTCTGTTTTCTCTGAGCATTGTCTCGCGCTCTACGAGCGTCGTCTCGCGCTCTACGAGCTTCGTCTTGTTGTGCGAGTGTACCTGCTTCTCCGGTAGGGCTGACTAATATGTCATCGGATGGCGCGGGGAGTAGTCCTGCAATTTCTATAGCTTCTTCGTCGGTTATGTCAGGTGCTTCCCCGCCTTTAGCGGTTCTAGCCTTACCTTTAACAAGTGTATCTGCAAGCACCTGTATAATGGCTCCTGCACCACCGCCTATGGTAGCTTCGTCAAGCACACCGGCATCGAATAGTTCAGCTTCAGCATCATATCCACGGGCGTTAAGATTTTGTAATATTGCGGCAGCGGCTTCCTGTGCACCTTCAGCTACGCCGGTAGCTGCGGCACTACGCACGCGACTACTCATACCTGTTATGGCTTTAGGGCCAAGTTTGTCTAGTACTTTTTGTACTCCGGGAATTTTAAAGCCTTTAGCAATCCTACCTAGGGGGGTGATTTCAGTTAAACCAATGAGACTACCACGAAACGTAGCGGCACTTCTTTCTTCTTCGGTAGCGCCAAACTCTCGTGCGCGTTCACTCGCCTCACCGGCACCTGCACCACCAGCAATAACGCCCGCAGCAGGTAAAGCAGCAGGGCCAAGTAGTGCAGTGGGTAACAGGGCGCCAATAGAACCAATGCCGGAGGCTAGCTTGTAGGATAGGGCTTCTTGATCTCCGCCTTCAGGACGTACAGCATCAGCAATGCTTTTAATCTTGTCGCGAGCTTTAAGTTCTTCTTCCTCTTCTAGTAAAGCAGCACCACCAAGAGCGGCAGACTCGTACATGCCAACAGCACCAGCACCAAGTCCTGATAACACGTTCTCAATAAGACCTGAGCCGCCGCTATCATTCTTTGCTACTTCTTGACGTAGCATTAACGTAAGTTCTTGTACAACCTCGTACTCACCATCTCTTTTTGCTAGGGTAATAGCTTTTGATAGCTGTTCGATAGAAGCCATATAGCTTAATCCTTTTTATGGGGCAGATTGTCCGGCTTGTCCTAGATAACTTTGCGCTTTCTGACTAACACTTTGATTTGAACCTGTAGTGCCGCTTGCTTGCGTAGCACTAGTATTACCTAAAGTATCTTGTATTCTTTGCTCTAGCCTAGTTGTCAGTTGATTAGTGTACCCGCCTTGAGATTTAAGCTGGATCAAGAACTCTTGATATATATCTATAAGAGCATCAATTTGAGTCTTATCTCGTAGGCCCAAAAACAGTGCCTCAATACTATCTAACTGTGCTTGCGCTGCTAATATTTTATCTTTATCTTTAACAGGATCAGAGGTCTGTACTATGTTTATTAAACGCATTTTTTCAGGCTCATACGATTTCATAAACTCTTTTTTGAGGTTAGTACTCCCATCAACTAGACCTTTAATAGCCGCTGCAATATCATTTAAGCTAGCTTGTTTTTGTACCATTTCTCGTAGCTTGGCTTCACCACTAACACGTATAGCGTCAATTTTATTCTTAATGCCATTTTGGTTAGTATTGTACATCCTATCAGCTTCTTTAGAAGCCAGCTCAAGGTCGCCTTTGCTAATATTAGCCATAGTATTCATGGAGGCGGCTACATCGTCAGTGAACACCTCAAATAGTTTTGCGGCCTCTGTATTCATGTCTTTTATTACTACGTTCTTTTTGGTCTGGTTATCGATGTACAGTTTACGTTGCCTAGTTAAATTAGTTTGTCTACGTGCATCAAAATCTTTATCGAAGTTAGCCATAGCTTCTGCTCCACCTAACCCCCCACCTTTTCTAACTCCAAGCCAATAAGCATCTCTTTTCTTCTTAGCAGCGGTTTCAGGATCTAACAATTCTTTATCTAGAGCCTCTTGTTGGCGTCGCAGTTCTGCTAACCCTTCTTCATATTTTTTAACGCCAAAACCACCTTTTTCTGAGTCATCAGAAGCTAGTCTAGTTAGGTCTTTATCTCTTTCTTTTACAGGGTCTACATCCATACGACCTTCTAACTTACCCATAAAGCTATCACCTAGTGTGTCAGTCAACTGAGTTTTGTTTATCCCAGAAGTGTCAGGTGCTGGAGTATTGAGTACGTCTTGTAGCTGTTGGTCTACGCTAACAGGCCCAGCAGGAGGTTGCCCAGCAGGGGGTTGTACGGCGGGAGGTTGTACAACTTTAGGAGCGAGTACTCCTGCACCGCCCATGTCAGGTATTGTTCTTGATGCGGTAGTAGGGACAGGTGGTTTACCTTGTTGTCCGGCAATTCCTGTAGCAGGAGGCGTATCAACAGGCTGTGTAGTACTATCTTTGGTTTGGTCTTGTGGAGGTAAAGCGGCTTTACCAGCTTTAAGTTTATTTAATTGCTGTAATAAAGGTTCTCTTGATAGGGGTGGCGCGGCGTTAACACGGTCTTGCATACTATCAATAGCAGCATCAAACCCTTCAATGGTAGTAGGAGTTGGTTTAGAAAAAGCATCTTTAATACCTGACACTGCGGTAGGTAGGCTAGCGCTTTCCATTAAAGTTTTTTGTACTTTATCAGGCAATGCTTCAAAAGACTTTCTATCCATTCCTATAACTTTTAGCATTCTGTCAGATACTGCGCCTCCTTTGTTATACCCAACAATACCACCATTAGCCATTTGCATGGGAGGACGAGGTGCGGCAGGTAGTCCTTGAGGAGCGCCTTGAGGAGCGCCTTTAGCCATCTGCATGGGAGGGCGTTGCTGTGCTTGTTGTGGAGGTTTTGACGGAGACATTTGTTGTTTTCTTTTTTTATTCCTCTCGTTTAGAATGCCTGCGGTTTGTTTTACCAAATCATCTTGCGTACGCGCCATAGCATTCTGTTCTAACTGCTCTACTACAGTTGCAGAGTTTTGCTCCATAGATAATTTAAGTTGGTTTTCAGCCGCAGCGGTTTCAGAAGCTACTTTTTGCATAGCTAACGCCTTTAAAAGATCAGGAGTAATTCCTTTATTAATACTGTCTTTGTGTTTTTGTTGTTCTTTCCCCATAGCTGAAGGATTCCCTTGAAAAACATTGGCTTGCTTGTCTATTTGACCTTTTAAAGTACCTAAACCCTGCTCTAACATTTGTATCTCCTAAAACTTTTATTAACCACCAAACAAATTTTTATACAAATCGGCTAGACTCTCTGCCGCTTCTGTACTCTGTTGGAACTGACTTGGCGCAGTGTAAGAAACTGACTGCGCTTCTAATGGTAGCCCTTGTAACAATGACTGCATATACTGGACTTGCTTGTATGGATAGTCTCGTTCTTCTCTAAACTGAGCGTAATCTGCCGCCATACCTTCAGACTCAATACCGCGTTGAGTAGCGCCTGCGGCTTCTTGCCTACCAAGTACGTCAAAACCATAACGATTGGCTGCATCTTGCGCCTGCATACCACGACTTTGCTCGGTATTAAATTGTTCACGCGCTCTATCATACGCAGAAGCATAACCCTGTCCTGTAATATTAGCTAAGTTAGCTTGTAGGTTACGTTGGTTTTCCATGTCCATTAGGGCTTGTCTAGAACCACCAAAGGAACCTGCTTGCGTCATACGTCCTGCATTAGCAATGCGGTCTATTTCTGACTGACGGCGAGCCTCTTCTAGTTGAGGGTTAAGCGACGCCATTAGGTAGGGGTTCATATAGTCTTGCGCTTGTTGTGCGCCGAAAGTTTCAGGGGTATAGGCGCCCATCCCAGTAGGAGCTTGCAATGCACCAATGCCAGTAAACGCTTGTTGTTGTAGTCCTGATTCTCCTGCGCTAAGTGGCCCTGTATAGGCTTGATACGCTTGGTTACCTAGTGCTTTACCTTGACCAAGCATGTCAGTTACATAGTCACCAGCCCAGTTAGATAAAGAAGACTCTTTCCCTACTTGTTGTCCTACTGGACTAGTCGTATCGGTAGTAGTTCCGCCTTCTTGAAACTTTTTAATACCGCCACCTGCCATCTTAGGCATAAACTTGTTAGGGTCTATTTGTTTACCCTGCTTGGGATTACCAGTACGTGCTTTACGTACACCGTCCATCATACCGTGCAACTGGTCTGCACCGGCATCAGAATTGCCGTTACCTAAGTGACTTACTACGTCAGCAGGAATAACAAACTCTCCGTCACTAAGACGTGCTTCTTGCGTACCATCAATAGTTGCTGGCACTTCGTCAGCCATACCGTCAGTCTTACCGCCCAGATAGTATCCTTTGTTAGCAGATGCTATACCGCCTGCCGCCATACCCTGAGCTTGGTTCTGTTGAGCTAGCTGTTGTGCTTGTGCCTGCGCCGTCGCTTGTGCCTGCGCCACAGAAGGAGCTGATGTGTCAGGGCGTTTTGCAAACTGGGTGTCTGAGAAGTATCTGCGCCCAGCACTTCCGGGTCTACGGGCAGGTTGTCCTGTAGGTTGCTGCATAGGTACCTGTTCGCGCACAGCTTGTAGTTCAGGAATCTTACCCTGATACCCTACTTTTGGTACGTCTGGCTGAAAGTAATCACTAACCGCAGAACCGATACCTAACTTAGCTAATTGCGCTAGTCCAGTATCGCTTTCCATAAAATCGCCAATGGCCTGTCCAGCACCAGCCGCTGCGTCTACCATGTCAGAAAACCAACCCATTATTTTTCTCCAATTATTTTTAATAGTCTATCTGTACTGTTTTCAACCTTACCGCCTGCCGCTTTTCCAACACCGAATGGGCTAGGGCCATACCCTCCAAAGGGAGTACTGTAAAACTGCTCTTGTTGTTGATCACGAAATATAGTGTCAAACTTATACTGCGGGCCAATCTCAGCTAACCCCATCTTCTTAGTGGTAGCTACCGTAGGTTGCGCGGCTTGTATTGCAAATTGCTCGCGGGCCAAATCATCAAACTTACCTTTTAGTGCTGTAGTCTGTATATTAGTTTGTATTTCTTGTTGCCGCTTTTGTTCTAACTCTTGTTCTTCCTTAAATTGTTGTTCTTGTTCTAGTTTTTGTTGCGCTGCTATTGCATCGTTGTATGCATACAACCCTGTCGCCGCGAACTGTCCACCTAAACTAACATCTTGACCGCCAAACGCTTGTTCTAACATGTTCTGATCGTTTATGTCAACAACACCATCATTGTTTACATCATACTGCAATTGTTGGTCAGTTGGAACAAAAGAAGTAGGATCAGTAAGGGCTTCTTGTTGCTCTATCAAGTCTACTACAGTATCTATATCCGCTTGAGTTACATCTTGCGCAGGCTTACCTACAAAATTGGCTACTGTTTCTATATCTAAGCCTAGATCAGCCATACCTTCGTCAAAACGAGTTAGTATACTTTCTTCGGTCTTTCCTATCGCAGTAAGCAGGTCGTCTTTAGTAGTACCTAGTTCAGCAGATACATCTTCTATAGCTTTAGAAAGAGCTTCGTCGCGTTCTATACCCGCATCTTCATTTTCTTTCATTTTGTCTAAGATGCTAGTTTCTAGGTCAGCTACATCTTCACCTAAATCAGCCACGTCTTCAGCTACACCAGCAATATCTTCTGCCAATGTTTCTTCGGTGGTGTTTAAAGCGTCTAACAACTCTTCTTTAGTAGTATCTAAACTACCCGCAACCTCTGCAATAGCATCTTCTAACGTACTACCTTGATCTACTAAGTCTTGTATCTCTTTATATATACCTGTAGCTGGTTCACTTTCAGTAGCAGGGGTACCTACCCTATCACCTAAATCAGCAACATCTTCAGCTACACCAGCAATATCTTCTGCCAATGCTTCTTCGGTGGTGTTTAAAGCATCTAACAACTCTTCTTTAGTAGTATCTAAACTACCTGCAACCGCTGCAATAGCCTCTTCTAACGTACTACCTTGATCTACTAAATCTTGTATCTCTTTATATATACCTGTAGCTGGTTCACTTTCAGTAGCAGGGGTACCTACCCTATCACCTAAATCAGCAACATCTTCAGCTACACCAGCAATATCTTCTGCCAATGCTTCTTCGGTGGTGTTTAAAGCATTTAACAACTCTGCTTTAGTAAGACCAAGATTAGTAGCTACATCATCAATAGCTTTCTTTATAGCTTCATCCCTAGAAAGTCCGGCTTCTTCGTTAGCCTTTATAGCTTCGAGTATAGCCTCTTTGTCCAAATTATCTGGATCATCAGGATATTCGTCTACATAATCAGGTAGTCCGTCACCATCT